>ERZ795032.91-NODE-91-length-130607-cov-226.796786_pt1 | contig 130607 bp, 111 predicted proteins | sample MGYA00375124_ERZ795032 | MGnify/ENA primary metagenome ERZ795032 (study PRJEB30167, sample SAMN05720154) | activated sludge metagenome | isolation source: Anaerobic digester | place: China | collected 2015-12-16 ... | reverse complement strand
TGCACGCCCTCTCCGGTGTTCCGGACTTCCTGCGCAGTCTTCCTCGCGACTGGCCTCTGGCCGCTTCCAGGGAGTGATACCCGAGTATCCTTCGACCGGTCGTCATTGTCGGCACCCGCGAAGCACCCGTGTAGGCCTCATGCCGAGGTGCGTACAAGATGACGCAACACCTGCCCGTCGGGGGGGGGACGCGAGCGCGGATAGACCCCGCCCCTTGCAGGGACCGATGTGCCCATCGGACGCAGTCGCAGTGACGAGGGCGGGATAAACCCCGGGGACCGTGCGGATCCGTAGGGTGGGCACGGTTCCTCCGTGCCCACGATCAGGCCGGGCCTCGCGCACCCGCACTCGTCATGATCGCTGTGAAAGCGCGCGGCCACCAGCCTCTTCAATGGGGGCGTTCCACACGTCGGCTCCAGATCGTTCATGGCGCCGGCATCAAAACAATCGTAAGGCATTGATCTCGGGAAAACCCAGGCGAAGGATTTTTTCCGCCGTTCGGGGAATGTCATAGGGCAAGAACCGGATTTCGACGCTGTTCGCCGGCGGGTTCCAGATCACGTACTTGGCGTTGTTGTTCCCGTCCCGCGGTTGCCCCACGCTGCCGACGTTGACGATGTGGCGGCATCCCTCGGCCAGCTTCGCCACGCCTTCCCCAAGGGCGATGCGGCGTATTCGCGCACCATCGAAGGTGACCAGTTCCAGGTCGTGTGTGTGACCGACGAAGCAGACGGCCTGTGTCATCCGGTGGAAAAGACCCACCAACGCCCGGTTCGACACTTCGAAGAGATAGCGTGTGACGGAATCCGGAGGGCAGCCGTGGACGAAGAGCCCTTCTTCATGGATGAGGAACGGCTTCAAATCCCGCATGTATTCCAGAGAGCCCGAGGACAAAAGCCGTCGGGTGATGAGAAGCGATGTTCTTGCAAGGGGGTTGAACCAGCCCAGGAACTCCGCGTCCACGACCCCGAGCTCGTGGTTTCCCATCACGCACGGCATTCGGCGTTCCCGCACAATGTTGAGCACTTCTTCAGGATTCGGGCCGTACCCAACGTTGTCTCCCAGGCAGACGACACTGTCCGGGCGTTGTCGGTCCAAATCTTCGAGCACCTGTTCCAGCGCTTCGAGATTTCCATGGATGTCCGATAGGATCGCGATCCTCATGGAGATTCCAGTGGCGGAGGGCGCGGGTGGTTCCGTCCTTCCCGCGCGCGGGCATGACGACGGCCGCGCTCATATTCTGCCCGGAGCTTCCGGCTCAAGGTTGTCTGCAAGGAGGACGAGGGTGTCGTCGATGCATCGATGCGCCCATCGATCCGGTGACGGTTCGCCGGAACGACGGCCCCGGCGCGGATGGCCGCGCTCACGTGCCGTGCGCCATCGAGACGGAGCTCTACATGGAGGGTGCGATCAGGGGCACCTGTTCCAGGAAGCCGTCGAGCGCGCGTCTTGCTTCTCCGATGTTGCTCACGTCGTTGAGAATGACGGTGACCACGTACGGGCCCCTGCCGCAGCCGGCGACATAACCGGCAAAGCCGACGACGTCCCGCAGGGTTCCGGTTTTGCCTCGCACCTCGACGTCCGGTTTGCAGAGCCTGCGGCGCAGGGTTCCTTCACTGCCGTTCGTTGCGAACGAGGAAATGAAGTCCGGTTCGATGGACGGATCGGCATATGCGCTAGCGAGGAGCGTGCAGAACGCCCGGGCACTGGCCCGGCATTCACGGCTCAGCCCGGACCCGCTCTTCAACTGTACCTCGTGTGGGGGAACGCCCAGGCCGACCAGCGACTTCCGGACCAGCTCGACCCCTTTGTCAACCGTTCCGGGCGGCCCGAGGACCAGCCCGCCGAGGCTTCTGAGGAGCATCTCGGCCATGAAATTGTTGCTGTAGCGATTGAGTCCGTAGATGATGTCCCCCAGGGCTCGGGATTCATGAGTCACCAGGGGTTTTGCCCCGGGAGGGACCGTCCCCGGCCCGGCGTCGGCGCCACGGACCTCGATTCCCTCCCGGCGAAGCACCTCCTTGAAGGAACGAGCCACGAAAGATGCCGGGTCGTCGACGTTCAGACGGTATTCCAAATTCCTCCTGGGGCCGACTTTCCCGGTGACGCGGAATCGTTCCCGTCCCGCCCCGGTCATGCCGGCCGACCGGACCGCCAAGCCGACTCTGGCGGCCTTTTTGGAGGCCGTCCTGGCCAGATTGTCGACTTGAACGTAATCGCCCGGAGGGAACCAGCTCACTTGAGGGGCGGTGCCCGATTTGGCTCCCCCCGACACTGTGAAGGCGATCGTGTTGAATTCGATGGAAGTCGCCGAGACCACGGGGTTGTAGCTGCTCGCACACCGTTCGTCGAGGCAGATCTGTTCCGCCTGCGGGTTGAAGAAGCTGTTGTCCGCGAACACCCCGCCCTGAACGATCCGGATGCCGCGCTCCTTCAAGCGGAGCGCCATATCCTTCAGGTTTTCGCCCAGCAGGAAAATATCCCCCGTGCTCTTGATCCAGAGGTGGCCTCGGACGGTATCCCCCCGCGGCTCATCGAGAGCATAAAGGGACGTCCGGAATTGGTACTGCGGCTTCAGGTATTTCAGAGCGGCGTAGCTGGTCAGCACTTTGACCAGGGACGCCGGGACCAGGGGCTCTTCGGACCGGAATTCCCAGATGACCTTGACCGGGGCCAGGGAAAGCACCTGGATTCCGACCTGGCCGGCGCTTTGTTGGAGTTTCCGCAGATGGTTGTGAAAAGCGAAGTCCGACTCACCCGCCTTCGCGGGATGAGGCTGCAGGACCATCAGCAGAGCCGTCAGGAAAAGGATCGTTCGGTAAGCACAGGGTTTCATGACTTCAACTTTTCGAAAGTCTCCCAGAAGGTCGGAAAGGACTTGGCCACGACTTCCGCGTCCTCGATTTCCACGCCCCCGACGCGAAGCCCCGCCACGGCGAAGGCCATCGCAATCCGATGGTCGTCGTGCGGATGGATGCCGACTTTGGGCGAAGTTGCCGCGCCGCCACGAATCTCCAGGCCGTCCGGAAGCTCGCGGTTCGGAACCCCCAGCTTGCTCAGCTCCGAGGAAACCGCCTGCAGCCGATCCGACTCCTTCACTCGCAAATGCGCCACGTTGCGGATTCGACTGACCCCGCCTGCAAAAGCGGCCAATATCGCCAATGTGGGCACCATATCGGGCATTTCGTTCAAATCGAGGTCCACCGGTCGGAGCTCACCCGATGAAACGACGCGCACTCCCTCTTCCTCCCATGTGACACGGCACCCCATCCGTTCGAGGATGTCGAGGAAGCGGCAGTCTCCCTGAAGGCTGTCCGGGGAGAGGGGATGGGTGAGCACATCCCCGCCGGTCAGCGCGGCGGCGGCCCACAGATAGGACGCGGACGAGCAATCGGCCTCGACGGTCCACCTCCCGCCCGCATACCTCTGAGGAGCGGGGACGATGACCCGGTTCGCGCGATCCTTGCGGAAATCGATGCCGCGTTCGCCCATCATGGCCAGCGTCATGGCGACATAAGGGTAGGAGGCCACCGGCTCCAACCATTCTACCGTTACTTCCTCCACGGCGCAAGGCGCTGCCATCAGGACGGCTGAAAGAAACTGGCCGCTCTGGCGCGCATCGACCAGGGCCTTGCCTCCCGAGAGTCCGCGCGCAATCACCCGCAGAGGCAGAAATCCATCCGCTTCGGTGCAGTCGAACCGTGCCCCGAGCATTTCGAGGGCGGAGACGAGAGGCTTCACCGGACGTTGCCTCAGCCGTGGAGCGCCGTCGAAGGCGAAATCTCCGACTCCTGTGGCGGCGAGTGCCAGCAGGAGCCGCGTACTCGTACCGCTGTTGCCCAGCAGAATGGGTTCCGAAGGTTGAGACCAGCGTTTGGAGGGAGGAGCGACGAGGACGCTTTCCGGCTTCCACTGAATACCGACCCCCATTTGCATCAGTGCATCGGCCGTGATCATGGTGTCATCGGCGACCAGGGGGTTTCGTATCTCGCTTTCGTCATCGGCCAGGGCGGCGAGCATGAGGGAGCGATGCGTGATGGATTTCGAGCCGGGTACGGACAGTCGCGCCTTGATCCCCGAGATGGGTTCAATCGTCTTGCGCATTCTTTTCCTTTGACAAAACTTCGTGGATGGCTTCCTTCATGGCCGCCACGCAAGGGAATTCCGGGATGGGCCGCGACAGCCACCATTCCAGCTGGGCTACTCCCTGGTAAACGAGCATGTCGGTGCCGTGAACGATGGTGGCGCCGGCCCGTTTTGCGGCGTTCAGAAAAGGTGTTCGTAATGGGCGGTAGACGGTTTCCATGACCACCATTCCGGGCTCGAAAAAGGAGTCGCTGACCAGGACGGTCGGGATCGTGCCCTGCAGTCCCACCGATGTGCATTGAACCACCACGTCGAAATGCCGGTCAAAACGCGCACGATCCAATATCGCGAGAGGAATGAAGTCACATCGGAAGCTTTTGGCGAGGGCCTTTCCCTTCTCGACACACCGGTTGGCAACGGTCACCCGGGCGCCTTCCCTCTTCATCCCGAAAGCCACGGCGCGAGCCGCTCCACCGGCTCCGAGGATGAGCGCTTCCTTGCCTTCGAGCTCAGTCACCCGGCGCAGCGCCTTTGTGGCGCCCAGCCAGTCCGTATTGCAGCCGATCCAGGCGGAGCCTTCCCTCATGAGGGTATTCACGGCGCCGATGGTCCTCGCCATGTCGTCCACGTGATCGGCCAACCGGTAGGCCAGCTCCTTGTGGGGCAGAGTCACGCTCAACCCCCGAAATCCGAACCGGGCCAGCGTCTCCAGATCATCCGGCAGTTCATCCGCCTGTAGAGCCAGGTACGTCGCGGGAACGTTCATGCTCCTGAAGGCGGCGTTCATCATGACCGGGCTCAGACTGTGCGCGACAGGGTTGCCGATCACGGCGTAAAGCTCGGTCTGAACAGGTTTTATCATCGAGGCGACTCCCGCAGGAAAGTTGAAAGGTTCTCCTCACCCCGCTCCGACAATCTCGAGCAGGGTCTGCATTTGAGCCACGGTGAATTGCCCCGGCGCGGATGCGGGAAGTTCCGGGAACCGGACATACGTCCAGGGACTTCCCATCAGCAGGCAGGCGAGCCTGCTCCAGCGGCCCGCAGGCCCCATGCAGAACGCGATCGTCTCCGCGCCGAACTGCTCGCGGGCAAAAGGGATGAGCTCCAGAACGCGGAGGTTGTCTTCAACGGTGCGGGCATAGGTGGCGATCTTGAGAACATGCGCCCCGAGCGTTGCCAGGTGTTCCACCCGGTGTTTGAGGGGATCGGAAGCCGGGGTTTCATCGAAATCGTGGTGAGAAAGCACGACCCTCGCCGCGGAATCACGAAACGGGGACAATACGTCTTCGGGCAGATCGTCTTCGAGGTCGATCCATTCGGCTCCGGCTCGAACGGCCCTCTCGAGCGCCCGGATACGAGCCTCCTCGGTGCCGCGGAATCCTCCCCGGAACCTTTCGGGCCTGACGGTCGCAATCACCGGGTGACGCCCGGGCAGGGACAGCCCGGCAAGGGCCTCGTCCAGTCCATTGCGGGTGTGGATGCCGTGCAGGGCGTCGAGCCGCCATTCCACAAGGCCGATCCCCGGATACTCGAGAAAACGCGCCGCGTCTTCCGTGGATTCCCTCATGAGGCAGCCGCAAATCAGGGAATGCGCGAGACTCATGGACCATGGCTCCCGAAGCGATCGCGCATCGCCCTTGAGGTCTTCCTGCCGTAAGCGGTCCGGGTATCGGCTGATTCGCACATGCCGGCTCTTATCCTATCTTCGCATCCGCGTTGATTGAATCCAGGCCCCTGACTCTTTCCTTTTCCGGGCGGATGGGGTGCATCGGGTCCTTTTGCGGATACGAACCCAGAATTTTCAGAAAAGACACGTGATTCTTGAGTTCCGCCAACGCTTCTTTTACCTCTTCGTCGTCCGCGTGTCCTTCAAAATCGACATAGAACAGGTACTGCCACCGCATCATGCGGTTGGGGCGCGATTCGATGCGGCTCATATTCACCGCCTTGCGTGAAAAAGGTTTCAGAGCGGAAAAGAGCGCGCCAGGCTGGTCGGCCACGGCGAACAGCACGGAGGTCTTGTCCTTGCCGGTCTTGGGATTGTGGTGGTCTGCGAGCGCCAGGAAGCGCGTGGTGTTCCCGGCGTGGTCCTCGATGCGTTCGGCAAGAATGGGCAGCCCATAGTGCCGCGCGGCGTAAAGGTTGCATATGGCCGCTCCGGCGGGGTCTTTGCGGGCCAGGAGCGCGGCGCCGGACGTGGACGCGCATTCGTGCTGTTCGGCGTGTTTGAGTTTTTCCATGAGCCATCGCCGGGATTGTTCCAGGGTCTGCGGGTGGGCGTACAATCGTTGGACGTCGTCGATGGATTTTGCGCGTCCGCACAGGTAGTGGGCGATTTCGAGGTAGCACTCGCCGACCACGTTCACCTCCTTTTCGTACAGGAGGTCCATGCTGAGTCCGATCCCGCCCTGGAGTGAATTCTCGATGGGAATGACCGCGGTGTCCACCTTGCTCTTGGTCAGAGCGTCAAAAACGTCTTCGATGGTCGGGCACGGGACATATTGGGCGGCGTGGCCGTAAAGAGAGAGCGCCGCCAGGTGGGAATAGGTCCATTCCGGACCGAGGAAGGCCACGCGCAACGGGACCTGCAGAATCCGGGAAGCGGAGAAAATTTCACGGTAGATCGAACGCAGGGAATACTCGGACAGAGGCCCGGGATTGAGGCGGTTGAGGCGGTCGAAGATGATTTCCTCGCGTTCCGGATGAAACAGGGGCAAGCTCTTTTCCGCTTTGAGCCGTCCCACCTGCAGGGCCAGTTCCATTCTGGCGTTGAGGAGATTCAGCAGGTTGGTGTCGATGCCGTCGATGGCTTGTCGCAGTCTTTCCAGTTCTTCTTGCACGTGTTTCTCCCCTGATCGTCGTTTCTCGACGTGGTCCGGTACCGCCCTCGAATCGGGTCGCGTTTCACAGCGGTCTTCGCGCCGTGGGGACCCGGAGGCCCAGATGTCCCGCGCCATACCCGGTTCAATTCTCCCGGATCGTTTCGTCCACCCGGATTCCGAAATGCCTGCCCGCCTGCTCAAGACACACGAGAACGGAATCTCCGACGGCGAGCCCGGCTACCGAAACGGCCTTACCATCCGGCCTGGAGAGCCGTATGGTCTCGGCGTTCTGCAAAAGGATCGAACCGGTGACCCCTTCGCAGTCCGCCTCAATCAAAAGCAGCGGACGACGTTCGATTTTCACGCGTCCCACAGTTGCTGCCCGGGCAGAACCTTTGCCGTCGACAACGCAGACGCCGTCCCCCGAATGCAGTTCGCTCAAATAGCGGGTCAACGTCCCCGGCACCCTGACGTAGGCGTGGACCGGTCCGGCATTGACCCGGAACGGTCGCGGCGCCACGTATGGGTTCGGCTTCGATTCGGCCTGCACCAGGAAAAGGAAACCGCTCGAATTGCCCACCAGCAGCCCCTCGCCTTCCGTCATGAGCGTACACGTGTCGACGCAGACCCGATCGCCCATCCCCGCCGGACGGATTGCCGTGATGCGGGCAACCGTCGGGAAAACCTTTTCTTCGGCGGCCTTTACACGCGCGATCATGGCCTTCAGCTCCCCCGGCGTCGAAGCCTGAATCACCACGCCCCGAACGCCCTTTTCCAGTATGCCCAGCGCCAGATCGATCTCCTCGATCGTGCGGACGGGCAGAAGGATGTCGCCGCCGCGAGCGAGGAGGTTTTCCAGGGGAATGATCTCCCACGGGGTTGTGCGCGGGGCTCCCTCCGACGTGTTGCCCGCGGAGAAACCGGAGGCCTCGATAACAATGCGGCCCCGGCCAAGGGATTGCACGATTCTGGCTTCATCCGCGGGGGAGTCGAGCGTTTCGAAGAACACGTCCACACCGGGTTTGAGGTCCCCGTCCGGGCTCACGGTGGTGATGCGGCCGAGAGCCTTGATCCCGCCTTCCACCCCTGCGGGCACGACAAGAGCGTCCGCACCGCTTTCCAGGGCCGTGGTCACCATTTCCTTGGACCACCGATCCAGCCTGACCCAGGCTTCTTTCACACGTCTTCCTTTCTCCGGTGGAAGGCGATTTCCTCCGGAAAGCTCCGGCACACCTCGATGCGTTCCGCAACGAATCCCGGGCACACAACGAATCCCGGGCACACAAATGAAAGAGCCGCAGGCGGGACCTGCGGCTCTTGGCTGACGAAGCGTAAACAGTCGATGCAGGTCACCGCTTTCTGTTGGTAAAGCAATAATAAAAAAAGAAACCGCAAACCGACATCTCTGCTTCCCTTTCTCAAGTGTGCGATACTTTTTCAAAATAAAAGGACAATCGGCCGGCTGTCAAGAACATTATTACAGGGGCCCGGTTCGCCGGTCGAATCCGGTCCCGGTTGCCCCTGGTTCCCCGGCCCGGTTCCGATCTGCTGGACAATCTCGGGCAGAGTCATATATTAGTAGCAGGCAGTAGTGTGTCCAATGTGTACCGGTGCTTTGCCGGCTCGAGGCGACCGCACGCGAGGCCGATCGGGAAACGGGTTCCCGGAAAAGGGGTGGTTTGGGCCGGGGACCGGTCGTTTTGAAACCATGTCGTTTTGCCGCGGGCAATTTCCCGGAATGAATGAAAGAGAGGTGGTCCCAGTGGCCTCGGTGAAAGGTCTCAAGAAAATTTCCGATACCGTGTGGGAAATACCTCCGAGCTACAAGGACGGCATGCGCGTACCCGCCCGGATATATGCCACGGAGCGGCTGTTCCGGGAGATGGACGACGGTGTGATCGACCAGGTGACGAACGTCGCCACCCTTCCCGGGATTGTGGGCCATGCGTTTTGCATGCCCGACGGGCACTGGGGTTACGGTTTCCCCATCGGGGGGGTCGCGGCTATGGATGCCCGTTCGGGGGTGATTTCGCCCGGCGGCATCGGGTTCGACGTCAACTGCGGGATGCGGTTGGTGTTGACCAATCTGACCTTCGGAGAGGTCAGGGAGCGGCTGCGAGACTTGGTGGACCGGCTCTTCGAGAGAGTTCCCGCGGGGGTGGGCAGCACGGGTTTGCTCAAGATTTCGCAGGATGAATTCCGGCGCGTGGTGGAGGAAGGTGCCCACTGGTGCGTCCGGAACGGCTACGGATGGGACGAAGACCTGGAGCGCACCGAGGAATTCGGCTGCATTTCGGGGGCCGATGCGTCCAAAATCAGCAACAAGGCCGTTGAGCGAGGATACAAACAAATCGGCACCCTGGGTTCGGGCAACCACTACCTGGAGATCCAGGTGGCGAAGCCGGAGAACATTTTCGATCCTCAACTGGCGCGAGCTTTCGGCATCACCCTGCCCGAACAGGTGGCCGTCATGTTTCATTGCGGGAGCAGGGGCTTCGGCCACCAGGTGGCCACGGATTATCTCCAGCTGTTTCTCAAAGTCATGGAAAAGAAGTACGGCATAAGGATTCTGGACCGTGAGCTGGCCTGTGCTCCGTTCAATTCTCCGGAAGGGCGCGATTACTTTGCCGCCATGAAATGCGCCGTCAACATGTCTTTTGCCAACCGCCAGGTCATCCTGCACCGGGTGAGGGAGGTATTCTCCGATGTGTTCGGACGCGATCCCGCCGAAATGGGGCTTCACCAGGTCTACGATGTCGCCCACAACACGGCCAAGCTCGAAGAACACATCCTTGACGGGCAGCCTCGGCAGCTCCTGGTGCACCGCAAGGGAGCCACTCGTGCGTTCGGCCCGGGAGCCCACGCGCTGCCGACGGTCTATCGGAAGACGGGACAACCGGTCATTGTCGGAGGCAGCATGGAGACAGGCTCATACCTGTTGGCCGGAGTCGAGACCGGTTCCCAGACCTTCTTCAGCACCGCGCACGGCAGCGGCCGAACCATGAGCCGAAAACAGGCCAAAAGAATGTTCCAGGGCAGGCAACTCCAGCGGGATATGGAAGGGCGAGGCATCTACGTGCGGACCGTTTCCTTTTCGGGATTGGCGGAAGAAGCCGGTCCCGCTTACAAGGACATCGACGAGGTGGTCGGCGCCACCGAACTGGCCGGTATCAGCAGACGGGTTGCACGATTGATTCCCGTGGGGAATGTCAAGGGATGAAACGATCCGGGCCGATGCGGCCGTAGAGGACAGAGCTGCGCCATGGAAGCCAGAACCCCCCTAACATTGATCACCGGATCGCTGGGCTGCGGCAAGACAACCCTGGTCAGGAGGATTCTGCGCGCCGGAGGCCGGCGGATGGCCGTATTGATGAACGAATTCGGCGAAATTCCCATAGACAGCAGGGTGATCCAGGGGGAGAACATCGAGATCGTCGAGCTTGCCGGCGGGTGCGTGTGCTGTTCCATGACGGGGGAATTCGAGGCGGCGATAAGGGAAATCATTGAAAAGGTCCGGCCCGATTGCATCATTGTCGAAGCCACCGGGCTGGCGGAGGCGGATGCCCTGGTGTTCGAAGTCGAGGATAACCTGCCGGACGTGCGGCTCGACTGCGTGGTTTGTATCGTCGACGCTTATATGAGTGTCCGTCATCCCCATGTGGGGCACACCACCCGGACCCATCTGAGAGCGGCGCACATCGTCCTGATCAACAAAATCGACCTGGTGGCGACGGCCGACGTAAAGGAGGTGGAAGCCCGGGTCAGGGGGCTCAACCGCAACGCGGTGCTTTTCAAGACCGTCGGTTGCGATGTGGACCCCCTTCTCCTGTTCGGCCTCGAACTCGAAGACCACCCCGTGTTCACCAGCAGACGCGGTGAGCCCGAGTTCCAGTCGTTCGTTTTCACTTCGCGAGTCCGGCTCGATGATCGGAAATTCCACAGACTGGTTTCAGAGCTTCCGGAATGCGTCTACCGCGCCAAGGGATTTGCACGCTTTCCAGGCGGCAGCTATCTGTTCAACTACGTGGTGGGACGGGTCGACATCGAGGCGTTTCCCGCCGACAGAACCCAGCTCGTGTTCATCGGCCGGGGTCTCAACACATTCCGCGAAGCCATCCTGGCCGGCCTCAAAGGTTGTGAGGTGCGGGATGAGCTATGAGTACCTGGAGGATATCGCCACGGCGGACGTGGCCTTCGAGGCTCGCGGGCTGACGTTGGAACAACTGTTTGTCTCGGCCGCCGACGCCACCATGAATGTCATGGTATCCGATCTCGATACCATCGACGGGATTCTGGGCAAGGCCATTCACGTGGAGGCGGACGCCGTCGACATGCTGCTCTTCGAACTGCTCCAGGAATTGATCTTCTTCAAGGACGCCGAGCGGCTTCTGCTGAGGGTGCGGGATGTCAGAATCGAATGGCGGGAAGGTTGCTTCACCCTGGACGCCATGGCTGCCGGCGAAGAGCTCGATCCGGCGAAACACGACCTGGCCGTCGATGTGAAAGCGGTCACGCTGCACCGTTACCGGGTGGAGCAAACCGCGTCGGGCTGGGAAGCGACGGTCATTCTCGATGTTTGATGTGCCGCGCGGCGAAGGGGTCTACGTCCGAAGTCTCCGCGGGGCGAAAACGCCTGCCCGGGTTCATTGTTCCTTGATCCCCCTTTTGGCCAGTTCCTCGGAGATTCTCCTGTCGGGTCCCCGGCCGGCGTCTTCCTCCTCGTCCTCCACGGCGGAACCGCCCCCTCTGTAAGTCTGGTACATTCGCTTCGCTTCCGCGTAGTCCACGTAAAAGGAATCGCCGTTGACAAATTTGAGCAGGATGATCAATTCCCTGTCGGCTGAGACTATCTTGTAGGCCAGTTCGCCGGTCATCTTGCTGCATTCTTCCGAAATGCAGCCGATTCTCTCATCAAGCGCCACCGTGACGAACTTGCGCTTTTCATCCAGGGAGACAATGCTGCTGCCCGGATAGCCGCGCATGACGGCGTCGAGTTGCCGTTTGAGCGAATGCGAGCGCCCGGAACCCTTACGCGCCGCGTCAGAGCCGCCGATTGACCATGGAACGGCCAGAACCACCGCGAGAACCGTGGCCACTGCTGCCATCGCCCTCCAGGCCTGTTTGCTTCTCTTCGTCATTCGGGAATCTCCATCCTGTGCTGCCACAACCTTGTGAGTCGGCAATGCGACCGAAAGCTCACGGCCGCGGCCATGAAGCTAACCTTTCCCGGGGAGTTTTTCAACAGGCTTCGCGAGACGGGGTGACCATGGGGTTTTCAAGCCCCACCGAGCAGGCCGACCTGCAACGGCAGTCCGGCCGGGATACTCGCAAGACGGTATTCGAAAGAAAATGAAGCGGCTCAGCGATTCGAGGCGTTGTTGTTTTGCACGTTTTCGGACCGGCCGCACATCGATGCGGGAAGGCGAACCGACTTGGGACTGCGGCGACGGACGACCACCGAAATGAATGGGAGCACCAGGAAATGGCGGCGGCATATCAAGCATCTGTACAGTCGGCTTCCCGGGAAGAAGCGCATCCACCGCCTCCGATGCACCCTGGAACCCGGCCTGCCACACGCCGGACACCTGTTGCCGCCGTTCCCGACGCAACACATTTCCTGCCTCCTCCTGCCAAGAGAAACCACTGCGTGGCTTGAAGTCCTTCATCCGGACCCTTGACTTCCACTCCTGGAGGCTCTTCGAGGGGTTGAGCAACTGCTGAATTCTTGGGCTGAACCAAGCATCATATCCCTTGACCAAGCCAATGTTAACGTTTTTTAATATACAGCCGACGCTCGGGCGCGGGTATTTTCGACCAAACATATGTATTTGAACGAATCCGAAAAACGCCTTATGGAATCACGTCCATCCATGGCCGACGTTGCGTGGGCGCCTGCCCGCAACACCGCTCCCGGCGCCGGCCGAAAGCCGGCTCGGTTGCGAAGAAACGTGGTTCCTGCCGTCGACTGAACGACGGGTGCACAGGTGTGTTTGTCCGGAGAATTTCCGGCATCGGACGCTGCGGCTTCCGGGTCAAACCGCACGCTCTATTGAAAAAAGAAAAAATGGATTAGGCATATATGAAAGCTCGGTGTAGAATGTCAAATAGATATGCGATCTCTTTAATTCATTATCGTATTGCTTTCCGGGTGCGGATAATGCTCGGGGGTGATGACGGCGGCTTGCGATGCGGGAGTGCCCGGCAAGATTCGGGAAGGGCATTGACGATCCGTTTCGGGATGGTTTTCGGGTGCGGCGACCGGCACCGCGGTTGAAAGGGTCCCCGGAGGGGCGTCGCGTTCGTCATACCGCGCCGACAGGCCAGGCCGGAAGGGAGGGAAATGAGCGGGAAGCAAAAGAGGTTCACCATACTGATGGCGGACGATGACGAAGATGATTGCATGCTTGTAAGGGATGCATTCAATGAGAACCGTTTGCGAAATGCGCTCCACTGTGTCCGGGACGGTGAAGCTTTGATGGATTATCTCTGCCGTCGAGGCGCCTACTCTGACGAGTCTCTGGCTCCGCTTCCGGATTTGATCCTGCTGGATTTGAACATGCCGAAAAAAGACGGCCGGGAAGCCCTCCGGGAGATCAAGTCCAATCCCGCCCTGCGCCGCATTCCGGTGGTGGTTCTGACCACGTCGATACGGGACGAGGATATTTGCCAGAGCTACGACATGGGGGCCAATTCCTACATCACCAAGCCGCTGTCGTTCGAGGAGCTCGTGACGGCTATCGAGCGGCTTGGCAACTACTGGTTCGGTACGGTGACCCTGCATCTGGGCAAGAAGAAACAACGGGAGGAACTCAACGGCCGTCCTTCTCCCGCCGCCTCGCCCCGTTCGCGCGGCCAGGGTTAAGGCGCTGCGGAAAGAGGCACGGTCATTTCCCGCTTGCCCCTTCTGATAAGAATTCTGTGGTTTCCCGTGCCTTCCCGGGTCATTGCCCGGTGCAGGTCGTCCAGGCTCTTGACCGGGACGGAATCGATCATGAATATGACGTCCCCTTTCAGAATCCCTGCGTGCTCGGCGATACCGCCCGCGACGACGGAAAGGACCTCGAGTCCCCTCCTATCGTCCAATGTCCGCACCATAAGGCCCAGCCGCCCCTTGTGGGATGAGTCCCCCTTGTCGGTGATCCACACGTAATCCGCGACGTTCGGGTCGACGACGCTTCCCAAGTGGTCGACCGGGAGGGGCGCGACGGTTGCGTGGGAGTGCTCCGCCCGCTTGGCCGTCAGATAGGGTACTCCAAGCCGTTTGGTCATATGACCCTTGCCGATGAGGACCACTATCTGCCCTTCCCGGGGAAGGGTTTTGAGGGTTTCCGCGAGGGTCTGGGCCATTGTTTCTTCCCATGCGAGCTGGGCCTCGTAGAAGGTTTCGAAGTCTTTGATCTCCCCCCTGATGTGCCGGACGTATTCCCCGTGGAGTCGCAAGCGATTGCCGGGTTCATCCAGGTGAAAGTCCCGTGCGACTTTGGCCCGCTCTTCCGGGGAGAGCGATGCGATGCCCCCCCGGGCGATCTTGCTCACGACGTCGGGCGGGGCATTGAGCCCGACGATCCGGACATTTGCGGAGCGGGCCGCTTCCACGACGGCTTCATACAGTCGGAATGGATGCCCCCATACCATGTCCCACCGGGCTTCTTTGAGCAACTGCTCCCGGGAGAGTCCCCCCGCCCCGTATTTGTCGAGAATCGGCTGGGCGGTTCGAGGAAACATCTCCATGGCTAGACAGAGATGAGGGTTGGCTGCCGAAAGCTTCTTGAAAAGCTCCAGCTGCACCCGATGGTCCTCGATGCTGGTGTGCGCTTCGCCCACGTAGACGATCCGCGCCCGGGCCAACTGCTCCATCAGCGCGTGGACAGGGAGGGTCTTTCCGGTTTTCGTGTCCACGACATCTCCCACTCTGAACGATGCGGGAGGCTCCATTGTGGCCGTGCCCGGCTTCGGCTCAAGGGTGGAACACCCCGCAAGCACGAGAAGGGACAACCAGACCGCCAACGCTCTGGTATGGAAGTGGTGCATAGGCAACGCTCTCTCCGTTCGGATTCCATTCCCCATCGCGGGAAACGACAGTTTCACACGACTTCGATCGGCAAAATCCTTTTCCCCGCGCCAACCGGCAGGGTCATTTCTTCAACAGGACGACGTTCGCTCCGTCCTCTGAGTCGTCGTTCCGAGGCTCCGGACGATGATTTCGGGCCGCCGCCGGCTTTCTCCCGGACACCAGGTCGATCAGCTTCCGATTGGCCGCGGGGAAGGCGTATTGGTCGAATTCCTCCACCGCGACCCATCGCGCGTCGACCGCACTGCGAAGAACGGGTCTCGGACGGGAATCCGCCGGCCTGCACAGGAATGCGTGCAGGAGAACCCTGAAGGACGTGTAGTTGTGCCTGATCGAAGCGAGCCGCTCGCGGCAACGGACCTCCAGCTCCAATTCCTCCCGGAATTCCCGGATCAGCGCCTGTTCGGGGGATTCGCCCGGCTGAATCTTGCCTCCCGGAAACTCCCACAGGTTGGGCATCAGTCCCGAGGCGGGGCGCTTCTGGATGAGCACCCTGCCCCTGTGTTGCAGGATTCCGACGGCGACTTCGATGGAGGCGATATCCTTGCGCCTGTTGCTGACAGGTCGCCGATCCGCCGTCCCCATGCGACGGCTCTCACAAAGGCCGTTCAAGGGACATTTTCCGCAACCGGGCCGGCGGGGCAGGCACACGGTCGCTCCCAGGTCCATCAACGCCTGGTTGAATTGCCGCGCCCGCCCCGCGGGAATGAGCACTTCGGCCGTGTTCCATATGAACTTCCGGGTATTCTTCTCCTTGACGGGTGTATCGAGGTTGAAAAGACGGGCGAGGATTCGCTCCACGTTGCCGTCAACCAATGGGCGGTCTTCGTTGAACGCAATGCTGGAAATGGCGCCCGCCGTGTAAGGGCCGATGCCCGGCATGCCAAGAATGGTGCTGTGCGCTTTCGGAAAAGTCCCGCCGTGATGCTTGGCGATGATTTCGGCGGTCCGGCGGATGTTGACGGCCCGCGAATAGTAACCCAGTCCCTCCCAGTGCTTCAGGACCTCATCCTCCCGAGCGTCCGCTATCGACTGCACGTCCGGAAAACGCTCCATCCAGCGGCGGAAGTAGGGAAGCATCGTCTTGACCTGCGTTTGCTGGAGCATGATTTCGGAGATCCAAACCTCGTATGGACGGTATTTCTCTCGCCATGGAAGAGGCCTCCGGTTCTCATCGAACCAGGAAAGCAGGAGCATTTGAATTTCGAGACGGGTTTTTGGCTGCAGCACGACTCATCTCTCAACTCTCGCGGTCCTCCCCGGATGATGGGGGAAAGAATGTCGGCAACGTCTCCGAATCTCTTGAAGCCGGGGTCCTGATCGAATCAGTGGGTGCGACTGGACAACCGGGGCCGCGATTCGTATTTTCAGCGGCTGGGAGTGTTGACCGCGTATAAAGACTGAATGGACATTCAACGGCAAAGTGAGATAATGATACCAGACAAAGCTTGCCACTGCGAAGCTTTTTCGCCTGGGCCTTCCCCGGATCGCCTCCGGACCGAGCCCGGAACCTCCGGTGCTTCAAGGGGCTGGGGCCGCCGCGAGGGCTGTGAGTCTGTATCGGGAAGGAGCGTCTTACGTGCAAAGGGTGGTCATGTCAACGCCAACGGATGAACCGAAAGCCATTGAAGTCAGGGACTTGTCTTTCTCCTACAACGGTCACCTCGTGCTGCGCGACGTGAACATTTCCATTGCGCAGCGGGAGTTTCTGGCCGTCATCGGTCCCAATGGGAGCGGCAAGACCACATTGCTGAAGCTGTTCCTGGGTATTCTGAAGCCCTCCAGGGGGATCGTGCGCATATTGGGGAAAGAGCCGAGCAGGGTGGTGAGCGAGATCGGCTATGTGCCTCAAGACACCAGCATCAACAAGGACTTTCCCATTTCCGTCCTGGACGTGGCGCTGATGGGGCGGCTCGGAGGGGCCGGACGCGGCTACAGGTATTCGGCCGCCGACCGCCGGACGGCCCGGGAGGCTTTGGAACGGGTCCACATGTGGGAATACGCCGAGCGCCCCATCGGCCGGCTTTCCGGCGGGCAAAGACAACGTGTGTTGATCGCCCGGGCGCTTACGGGCAACCCTTCCATCCTCATCATGGATGAGCCGACGGCCAGCGTGGACAAGGAGTTTCAGACGGAGCTCTTTGAATTCCTGAAGAAACTCAACGACTCCATGACAATCGTTGTGGTGAGCCACGATATGAGCGTGCTTTCCAGCTATGTCAAATCGGTGGCATGCCTGAATCAACGGCTCTTCTTTCACGACGCGGCGGAAATTACCCCCGAGATGATCGAGATGGCCTACCATTGTCCGGTGGACCTCATCGCCCATGGGATGCCGCACCGGGTCTTTCGCGACCACGAGGACCACTGAGATGCTCGAAGCATTTCAATTGGAGTTCATGAGAAATGCCCTCCTGGCCGGAATCCTCACCAGCGTCGCCTGTGGGATCATCGGGACCCTGGTGGTGGTGAACCGCATCGTATTCATCTCCGGGGGAGTGGCGCACGCGGCGTACGGCGGAGTGGGGATCGCATTCTACCTCGGATTTTCTCCGATCCTGGGAGCGGCTGGATTCTCCCTGCTCATTTCCGCCGTCATGGCATTGGTTACTTTCAAGAACAAGCAACGCGCGGACACCGTCGTCGGTGTGCTGTGGGCCGTGGGAATGGCCCTGGGCATCGTCTTTATCGACTTGACGCCGGGATACGGCGTCGATATCATGAGCTATCTGTTCGGGAGCATCCTCACCGTTCCGAGATTCGATCTCGTGCTCATGGCTTTCCTCGATGTGCTTATCCTGGTTCTTGTCGTGGTCTACTACAACGGATTTCTGGCCATGTCCTTCGACGAGGAATTCGCCATGACCAAAGGGGTGCCGGTCAAGGGACTCTACTTTCTGCTGCTGGCGATGATGGCCTTCTCCGTCGTCATGGTCATCCGGGTGGTCGGTCTCATCCTGGTCATCGCACTGCTGACCATACCGCCCTATGTTGCGGAGAAATACTGCCGTTCCCTGAGCGCAATGATGCTCTTCTCAACTCTTCTGAGCTGCACGGTTTCAATTATGGGACTCTGGCTTTCCTATTCCTTCAACCTCACCTCCGGGGCGACCATCATCCTGGTCGCCGCCTTCTTCTTCTTTCTCGCCCAGGTGTTCGAGGTTCTGCGTGAACGGAAGTGGAACCGGTCGGAATCGCGCGATTAAAAATTTAGCCAATAAATACATAATGTTGGCAGACGAACGCGCTCCCATGGCCTTGGTTGGGCAAGCTAAAATCTTGATACATTAATATTTCACGGGGGCAAGGCGTATCATTCATGTTTGCTTGAGAAAATCTCGAAAATGATATAAGAACTATCCATTTATTGAAAATACCGTGTGTTGCGCCGATGGAGGTTGCATCGGCGCGGTGAAGTGACTGATACCGAGGTGCGTTCAAGATGATACAACACCTGCCCGTCGGGAGGTGACGCGGGCGGGATAAACCCCGCCCCTTGCTACGGACCGATGTGCCCGTCAGAGGTAGGGGAGAGGGCTTTATGCCCTCCCGCCCAATGCACTCGTCTTGAACGCAGAATTGACTGAAGGCAGGTTCGACCTGCGCGCGGGCGGTTGTTGTTATCCGAATATTGCAGGCTAAACGGATTGTGTGGATCTCAACCTCATCTGGGTGACAGAATGAATCCAATCAGGAGCAAGAGAGGAAGCGCGGCGGATTTCCTCGAAGAAGAGTATCAGTGGGAGAATCGTGCTGACCATGGCGAATCGGGGCGCACTCCCGGAGGCGGTCATCCGGCCGTGTTGAAGGAGTACGAGGCCGGGAGCGCAACGGAGCACACCGGTCATCACTGCGTTCAGCATCTGGGGGTGCGGAATTCATGGTTGCGAAAGATCGAGAAAGCCATCGGCAATGCGTGCGGTCAGCTTTTCAAGACTCAATATGAAGACGGGTACTGGTGGTCGGAACTGGAATCGAACGTCACGATCACCAGCGAGTACATCATGCTGCTCTACCTTCTGGAGGTGAGCAGGCCCGAGCAGCAGAAAAGCATGGGGAAATACCTGCTCAATCAACAGCGGCCCGACGGTTCGTGGGGATTGTACTACGGAGACGGCGGGAATTTGAGCACCACGATCGAGGCCTATTTCGCGCTCAAGCTTGCGGGTGAGCACTGCGAGTCGGAGCCGATGAGGAGGGCCCGCGAATTTATTCTGTCCAAGGGCGGCATCGAGTCGGCGCGGGTATTCACGAAGATCTGGCTGGCGCTTTTTTCTCAGTACGACTGGGACAAGGTGCCGTCCATGCCCGTCGAGCTGGTGTTGCTCCCAAGCAGTCTGTATTTCAATATTTACGAGTTTTCGAGCTGGGCCAGAGGCACGGTGGTTCCGTTGTCCATTGTGATGTCCATCCGGCCGCGTTGTCCGTTGCCCGCAAAGTGTTCGATCAAGGAGCTCTACGTCCCGGGCAGCAAGCACAAGAATTTCGCATCGTGCACGCACAAGCTGTTTTTTCTTTTCGACCGTATTGCGAAGGCGTTTGAGCGGCGCCCGATCCCTTCCTTGCGGAACAAGGCGGTGCAGGCGGCGGAGACCTGGGTTTTGGATCACCAGGAGGACAGCGGAGATTGGGGCGGGATACAGCCGCCGATGGTCTACTCTGTCCTGGCGCTGTACTACCTGGGGTACCCGCTGGATCACGAGGTCATCGTCAAGGGAATAAAGGCGCTTGACGCCTTCTGCATGGAAGACGAGGAGGGAACGCGGATGCAGTCCTGTGTTTCTCCCGTCTGGGACACGGCCCTCACCGTTCTATCCATGCTCGACGCAGGCGTCGCTCCGGAACACCCCGGCCTGGAAAAAGCGGGAAGGTGGCTCTTGGAGAACCAGGTTCTGACGGGTGGAGACTGGCAGGTCAAGAACGATAGTCTTCCGGGGGGATGGGCGTTCGAGTTTTACAACACCCGCTATCCCGACGTGGATGATTCCGCGGTTGTGCTGAGCACTCTGAACCGCTTCAGTGCGGAGCGGATCGAAGGGCTGGAATTTGCCAAGTGCAGGGGCATGGAATGGTGCCTGAGCATGCAGAGCTCCAATGGAGGATGGGCCGCCTTCGACAAGGACAATACTCTCGAGATCCTCAATCGCATTCCTTTTGCCGACCAGGAAGCGATGGTCGATTACCCCACCGCCGATGTCACAGGCCGGGTACTCGAAGCCATGGGATATCTCGGATACGACGGTTCACACCCGCGGGCGCGAAAGGCGATCCAATTCCTGAAAAAGCGCCAGGAACGCGACGGTTGCTGGTGGGGACGCTGGGGCGTCAACTACATCTACGGCACCTGGTCCGTCCTCAAGGGGCTGATATCCATCGGCGAGGATCCCAGGGCGGCTTACATCAGGGCGGCTGTGCGCTGGGTGAAGGATCACCAGAATTCGGACGGCGGGTGGGGAGAGACCTGTGACAGTTACGAGAACCCCGAACTGCGCGGTCAGGGGCCGAGCACTCCCTCTCAGACCGCCTGGGCCCTGATGTCGCTGATCGCCTGCGGGGAAATGAAATCTCAGGAAGCCAGCCGCGGGATTCAGTATCTGCTCAGAACGCAGAAGCAGGACGGCACCTGGGAGGAACTCCATTTTACGGGAACGGGATTTCCCAAGCACTTTTACATCCGCTACCACAATTATCGGAATTGTTTCCCCCTGATGGCTCTGGGGCAGTATCTGCGGGCTCTTGAGCGGTAACCGGCGGGATTCCGTTCGCCGGGTAACCGCCACCTCCCGGAAAGACGCTGCGGGAGGTGGCGAAGGAACCTTTCAACCCCTTCTCCGTCAATTCCCGAAGGGGACGCTCTTCTCGACGCTTCCTATTTCTTGTCTTCCAGTCCGCTCAGTTTCTTCGCTTCCAGTTCGGCCATGCCGAATTCGTGTTCGGGGCCCGGAAACGTCCCGTTTTCCACTTCTTCGCGGTATTTGGTCAACGCCTCTTTGATCGTCAAGCCGAGTTGGGCATACTTCTTGACGAATTTGGGCACGAAGCGGTCATACAAACCGAGCACATCATGGATCACCAGGACCTGGCCGTCGCAATCGGGTCCCGCACCGATGCCGATGGTGGGTACGGGTATGGCTTCCGTGACCATGGCGGCAACGTTGGAGGGAATGCCTTCCAGGACGATGCTGAAACATCCTGCCTCGGCAAGGATCTGTGCGTCTTCGATGAGAATCTTGGCCGCTTCGGCCGTTTTTCCCTGAATCTTGAAACCGCCGAACTGGGCCGAGCTCTGCGGCGTGAGCCCGAGGTGGCCCTGCACCGGGATACCGGCTTCAACCATGGCCTTCACCTGGGGCGCCACTCTCCTCCCGCCTTCAAGCTTGACCGCCTGGGCCTTCGCTTCTTTCAGGAAAAGACCCGCGTTGTACAGGGCTTCCTCCACGCTGACCTGGTAAGACATGAACGGCATGTCGCCGATCACCAGGGCGCGCTTGGCGCCGCGGGCGACCGCACTCGTGTGGTGGAGCATTTCGGTCATTCCCACCGAAAGGGTATCGTCGTGGCCCAGAACGACCATGGCCAGGGAGTCGCCGACGAGCAGCATGTCGATGCCGCTCTGGTCCGCCCACAGGGCAGTGGGATAGTCGTACGCGGTCAGTTCGGAGAGTTTGCGTTTGCCTTTGGAAGCAATGATCTCGGGAACAGTCACTCGATTTTTCATGATCGTACCTTTCTCCTGAGTCTGTCAGGTGCCTGGTGCACGTCGCTTCAGGTTTCTTCCGGGGCGGATCCAACGGCGGACCCGCAGACAAGCCTTGCCGGTAAATGCATCGGTTCGTCCGGTGATACGGGGAATTTCCTCTGCGGAGCGCAAAGAAAAACGGCCCGGAACGCTCGCTTTCCGCAAGGTTCACTCCCGAATGCCCGCCAATTCCGTCCGCGTTGCCGCGGACTTCCTCGACGAGATCACCATTGGAGAACGAAATGTCATCTCCTGGCACGAACAAAATTGCCGCGTTTTCATCGTGCGTCAAGTGAAAAATGGGTCGCGCTCCAACGTTTCGGGGATCGGATGACGACGGGTTGTGCCCTCCGCGACGGCCGGTCGTTATCGGGTTCCGTGGGCGGCTGCCGGCACTTTGCGTTCGAGATTACACAACACCTGCCCGGCGGGAGATGACGCGGGCGGGGATAAACCCCGCCTCTGCTAAGGACCGATGTGCCGCCCGGACGTACCCGGAGATGGCGCGGGTGGGGATAAACCCCGGGGACCGTGAAGATCCGTAGGGTGGGCACGGTTCCTCCGTGCCCACGATCAGGCCGGGCTTCGTGCACCGGCACTCGTCATGATCGCTGCGGAAGCGTGCGGCCATGAGCCTTTTCTATGGGGGCGTTCCACACGTCGGTTCCGGATCGTTCACGGCGCCAGGCGCTGGGGCAAGGGCATCGGGATCGTGGGCTGCGCTGTCGCGCATCCCACCCTACTCGACTCAAGAGTTGACAAAGATCACAGTTGGCTCATCCGCCCGATTTGGGAGGTAACGCGTGCGCGGGCACCAGGGTGATCCTCGGCACATTCTTCACCGGATTGCCGTCCACCAGCAAGACGCAACCATATGCGCGTTCGAGGGTTTCATAGTTCAGGACTTCTCCCGGCGATCCCGCGCTGATGATTTTCCCCGATCTCATGAGCAGCAGCCTGTCCGCATACATGGCCGCAAGATTCAGGTCGTGCGATACCATGATGATGGTGGTTCCGTCGTGGCTCCTGAGTCGCTCCATGAGCTCCATGATGTGGACCTGGTGGGCGAGGTCCAGGGAGGCGGTGGGTTCGTCGAGTACCATGATCCGGGGCTGCTGGCAGATGGCGCGGGCAATGAGGACTCTTTGCCGCTCCCCGGTGCTCAATCGATCGAATTTGCGGCGGGCGAGCTCCGACACACCGGTGAACGACATGGCGTTCTCGGCGACGCGAAGGTCTTCGGGGCTTTCCATGCCCAGCAGGCCCATGTAAGGGGAACGTCCCATGAGCACCACCTCCGCAACGCAAAACGGGACGTCCATTGGCTGAGTCTGAGGCACCACGGCGATGGCTCGCGCCAGTGCCTTTCGGGAGCGACCCCGGAGGGGACGTCCGAAAAGCTCCACGTCCCCGGTGCCCGGCCTGGCAATGCCGGCGATGACTTTGAGCAACGAAGATTTTCCCGAACCGTTCGGGCCGATGATGATGAAGAACTCGCCTTCACGAACCGAAAAGGAGATATCTCTCAATACGGTGCTTTTCCCATACGCCAGGCTGACGTTTCGTACATCCAGGGACGGTTTCATCTTCGAGACTTTGCAAGGAGGAAGATAAACAAAGGTGCGCCGATCATCGCCGTGACGACTCCCACCGGCATTTCACCATGGGCGGGAAGCGTCCTGGCGACCAGGTCGCAGAGAACCAGGTATGCGGCGCCTCCAAAGACGCAGGCAGGGATGAGCACCCGGTGGTCCGCTCCGAAAAGCAGCCGGAGCAGGTGGGGGATGACCAGGCCGACGAAACCCAGGAGCCCCGAATGGCAAACCGTTGCGCTCACCATCAGCGAGGTGGTGCCGAGAAGCGCAAGGGAGATCAAGCGCACGTCCACTCCCATGCCCGCGGCCATGTCTTCGCCCATGAGCAGAAGATTCATGGAGTTTGCAAAAAGGAACAGCACGACAAAACAGGGGAGCAGCACTCCGAAAAGGATCAGGACCTGCTTCTGGTCGGTGATGGAGAGGTCTCCCATGAGCCAGAAGAGGATGTTGTGGAGTCGTGAATCCCGTGTCAGAGAGACCATGAACATGATGATGGAGGAGCAGAACGCGTTGACCATGACTCCTGCGAGGATGAGGGAGTCCTTTCGAACCGACGATTGCCCCGAGGAGATGCTCACAACCAGCAGGAGAGTGAGCATGCTTCCGGCAAACGCAAAGGAGGCAACGCCGGGAAACCGGGACAGGCCGAGAAGTATGCCCAGAATGGCTCCCACCGCCGAGCCTCCCGAGATGCCGAGCACATAGGGTTCGGCTATGGGGTTCCTGAGCAGGGTCTGAAACACGAGGCCTCCCAGGGAAAGAGTGGCTCCGATCATGGAGGCCAGAAGAACCCTGGGGAGGCGAATTCGCCAGATGATACTTGCCGTCACGGAATCCGGGTCTCCCCGGCCGGTGATCAGGGCAAGCACTTCCCAGGGGTTTTGCCCCGTCGATCCCGTGAAAAGCCCGAGGACGGCGCTCGACGCCAGAACCAGGCACAAAAGAACGGACACGTTCAACGTGCGTTTGACCACTCGATGATTCATAACTCAAAACAACTCGGGATGAATGAGACCGGCGAGCATCTCGAGCCCTTCGGCGAGGCGGGCCGTGGGGCGGTCGATGAGATCCGAATCGACGATGAAAATGCGTTGATTTTTCACCGCGGGCAGACTCTCCCACTCCCGCCATTCGTCCCTCACGTGCTCGAACACCAGTCCCCTCGTCATGGATGTGATGATGATGACCTCGGGTTGCAGCGCGAGAACCTGTTCCCTGCTGAAACGAGGGTAGGGAACGGGGCCTTGCGCCAGATTGCGCCCCCCCGATACGGTGATGAGCTCATCGATGAAGGTATGGCTTCCCACGGATACGATCGGCGTCACGCCGATCTGCAGGAATACCCCCGGACGACTCCCGGTCTTCGCCACACGGGACTTCACCCGTTCGACCCTGGAACTCATGCCGCCCACCAGTTTCTCGGCGCTGGCTTCCGCATCGAGCAACCGGCCAAGCTCCAGGATCGTTTCCATGGTGGTCGAGAGGTCTTTCGGTTCCACGACGTACACCGGGATACCGAAAGTTCCCAGCCGGTCCAGCAAATCCGCGGGATTCACATTCTTCAGCGCGATGCAGAGATCCGGCCGCAGGCTCACGATCCTCTCGAGGTCCGGGCCCGGGAATCTGCCCACCTTGGGGAGCAGGGTCGCCTCGGAGGGAAAATCGCAAAGATCCGTCGCACCGGCGAGACGATGTCCCGCACCGAGGCTGAAGAGGATTTCCGTGATGCTGGGCGCGAGTGAGACGATGCGGGTCGGATCGTCCGGACCCCGTAGCGCTTCGCCGCCCGGCCCCGGAAGCATTCCGGCCTCGCAGCGCCACGGAATCATCGCGCTCAATCCAAGGAAAAAAACAACGATAAGGGAGAACGGGTATGCCATGTTGCCCTCCATATACACGCATTGCGGCACATCATCCCCTGTGAGGCCTCCGCGCCCGTGCAGGGGGTCAATCGTCTTCGGACGTCTCGAGCTGAAAACGCACGGGCACGAGGACCCGGCAGGCGACCAGCCGTCCGCCGATCCTGGGGGGCGCGAAGATCGAGCTCCGTATCGCCCGGATTGCCTCCTCTTCGAATCCATACCCGGCTTTGCGCACCGATTCGACGCGGACCGGCATTCCTCGAGTGTCGATCGTCACGCGCAGCACCACCGTTCCTTCCATTCCAAGTTCTCTTGCCCTGTGAGGGTATTTCGGCATCACCTTCGTGACGAATCTCGGTCCGTTTGCCGATCCGAGCGGAGCGTCGATGGGCCCTTCCGAAGAAGAGTTGCCGGCGTCCACCCCGGAAGAGCCCGCATCGTCGCCATGACCGCCTCCGGCACTCCCGCCCGGTCGTTCGCCGTGCCCGGTCTCCCGGGATGCGTTTGCCCCCCGTTCGGCCCCCGGAGCCCGTTCCCCGGTCCCTTCGGGCACCGCGGAGCGTGTCGCCGCATGGCGACCGGCATGGTTCCGCTCATGTTTTCCGCGATCGTTCCGCCGGGCGTCCGCCTTTTTCGTCGGTTTCGGAACGGAGACTGAAGAAGCTGCCGGCGACGGTTCAATCCGGGCGGGAGGCTCGGTCCCGCCCGGATTGGGCCGATGTTCCGCGCAGGAATCCTTTGCCGCGGACGCGGCCGACATGTCCAGGGAGTGTTCGACCATCCCATCTGCCTTCGATTCATGGGCCGCAAGGAAAACGTCTTTCCCTCCACCGGGTGTTCCGCCCCGGACCGAGTCTGCGTCAAGTCCCACCAGGTCAACGATCAGGCACCGCTCGGTTTCCGGTCTTACAAAAGGAGGAGAAAACGTCAGCCAACCCAGAAGGGCGGCATGGAACAGGATGGAAAACAAGAGGTTAGGCCAAATTCTCATGATGTTGAACCCGCAATGCAGACGCCCGCCACGGCGGTCAACGGTCCGAAAACACGTCCGGGCCGGATGGGCGCTCGGGCGGCGAGGCCTGTGAAACAACGCCCCCTTGGCGTTCCGCCTTTGAGAGCAGTCCGTTCAGCAAGGCGTCGAGGGCCATCCCGACGACCGGCGGGATAGCCTCCGACGTTTTCCGATCGATCCACCGGACGTTGCGGTCTCCGGCAATTTCCTGCGCCACACCGAGGCAGTATGTCGTGAAGACTCCCAGGTCCTCGACTTGACCTCTCTCAAAGGCATCGCTCAGGGCAAAAGCCGATTCCAGAAAGGAAGCGAAGCGGGGTTGCAGCAAAAGGTTTTCCATTTGCCCAAGGATGTTGCCCGAAACATCCCTGTCGGAACAGGCGCCGCATTCCCGGGTGAGCCCGTACAGGTCGATGTTTCTTTCTTTCAGCCTCCGAAAGATGCTCCGATGATTGGTGATTCCGTTCTGCCGTTCGACGGCGTCCTTGACTCCCGCATAAACGGCCTTCGCAATGAGCTCGCCCATCTTGCAGTGGCCCCCCGTGTTGTCGATGCGCCCGCCCCTGCCCTCCACCACGAGCACCTCATCCGTTCCCGTCCCCGTCGCCTGCAGGGACCGCGCTCCTGCGGCGCTCCGGATGTCGAGGTCCTGCATCGCCGCCGTTTTGGCTTCCGTTGCCGTGATGATCGCCCGGCCCATCGCCCTGGGCGTGAGCCTCATATTGGTGAGGAGGAGCACGTTGACGGTTCCCGGTTCATAGAACAGCCCCTCGTCGGCGGACATGCGCATCGCATTGCCCTCCACGCCGGCAGTCACCAGGGCGTAAACCTGAAGGTCCTTGAACTGCGCCTTCTGCACGGAAAGGTTTTGCATGTCCGCACCGGTAAAGAGGAAGCAGCTTGTCCCGGGAGGGCTGCCAATCACTTGCAGGGTGTGATTCTTCCACTGCTCGAACCCGAGCCTGTGCCCGACGCTCCAGCATGGAGGCGGGAAGTAGTGGTTTCCCACGGCGCGAATTCCCTTGCGTTCACCCTCGAGGGTCGACGTCACCCGCTGGGGTTCGATGAATTCAATGAGGAGCGTCTTGTTGGGAAAGTCGAAAATGGTGGTTTCCACTATTCGCGCGGATCGAACATAATCGAGCGGGAGTTCCACGGGCCTGGTTCGGATGCGTTCTTCCCGCAGGACCCGGTTGCGCGCCATGGCGAATGCATCGTCGTAGACCGTTGAAGCAAGCCATGCGACGAAGTCGGCCGATCGAACCGAGGAACGGCACGTCAAGTCGCACGGGAAGGAGAGGATCTTCCCCTTGCGCACCGCCTCCACTTCGTTCCAGCCCGGTTGCGACAGGAATTTCGCGGCGGTCTCGCGGTCCGCGCCGCAACCATAGACCACCTGGGGATTGAAGCGTTTCCATTCTTCCACGGTCATTTCCACAGCGTTTCCGTGTTTGCCGAGGCGGGGAGGAATGCCCCCCGCCGCGCGAATGGAATCGTTCTGGAAGGAATCGTCTCCCGGGGTCGTTATGCGGTTGTGGCTGATCCCCATGAACCGGACGACTCTTTTCCGCGCGTTCCCGGGAATCCGCTCGATCTTTCGCTCAACGAGCCGCAGCTTCCCGCGCAGTTCGAGGACCACCTCCTCGGCCGTCGCCTTCTTGTCGAAAATCTCGCCCAGAAGTTGGATGTTACGGCAGAGGTCGGAAATGGACCGGGAGTCCAGCTCGAGCACGGGGAACGGATGCCCCCGGAATTCAGCCCGAACCGTTCGATGTATGGACGAGACCAGGACGAGATCAGGATCGAGAGACATCATGCGGATAGGGGATGGGGTGAGAAAGCCGCCGACGATTGTCTTCCCGTTGGCTTCCGCCAAGCGAGTATCGTGAAACGTGATGCCCTGAAGACACTCTCCGGCTCCCAGTCGGAGTATGATCTCGGTGAGAGCGGGCACAAGGGAGATGACCCTTTTGGGTCTTTGCGGCAATGTGACGTGGTTGCCGCCGGCATCGACGAAGCCGGCCGGCTGAGCGGCCAAGGGGGCGGCAACTCCAAGCATGGCCGGCAGCAGGAAGATTCCCAGGAATGCAAGCTTACGTGATCGTCGGATCGTTTTCATGCGGGCACCTCTTGTTGGTGAAAGCCGAACTCCGGTGTTTTCGGCTGCGTGCGGCGAAACCCGGGAGCCGCGAGCGCCTTCAAAGGGTTGTTTCACACGTCGGTTGCAGATTCATCACGGTGCCGAACGCTGGGGCAAGGGCGTCAAAACCGTGGGCTGCGCTACGTCGAAACCGCCCCCGGTCGCTCGTAAACGCTGGCTAAACATAATTCCTGCCCCTGGAGCGTTAAAACCGTGGGCTGCGCTGCCGCGCATCCCACCCTACGCGGCTGCCCGACCGTGCAAGTCCGTAGGGTGGGCACGGTTTCACCGTGCCCACGTCGGGCCGGGAGCCTCCCCACCCTGCCCACGATCGGGCCAAGAACCTCCCCCCGGGCCGATGGCCCGGCCGGGAGGGAACACCGGGCCTACGATCGGGCGGAGCCTCGTACACCCCACTTTCCTCATGATCGCAACGAAACCCGGGAGCCGCGAGCGCCTTCAAAGGGTTGTTTCACACGTCGGTTGCAGATTCATCACGGTGCCGAACGCTGGGGCAAGGGCGTCAAAACCGTGGGCTGCGCTACGTCGAAACCGCCCCCGGTCGCTCGTAAACGCTGGCTAAACATAATTCCTGCCCCTGGAGCGTTAAAACCGTGGGCTGCGCTGCCGCGCATCCCACCCTACGCGGCTGCCCGACCGTGCAAGTCCGTAGGGTGGGCACGGTTTCACCGTGCCCACGTCGGCCGGGAGCCTCCTCACCCTGCCCACGATCCGGCGGAGCCTCGCCACCCTTGTGCTCGACCAGGCCCACCATGGGCGAATCACGGCGGCCCGGAAAAACACCCTGGGCCGCCGTGTTTTAATGGGGAGGCCTAGAAGCGGGCCTCCATGCCTCCACGGATGGTTCGCCCCGGCATGGGGTATCCGTCCACGAAGCAATAGTCCCGGTCGGTCAGGTTTTCCGTGACGAGGAAAAGCTCGAAATGCTTCACGGGCCGAAAGGCAAGCCGAGCGGCCAGGACCACGAAGCCTCCCTTATCCACGGCGGTGCCGTAGGTGGGAGACGTCCAGTCGAAATCCTGCTGTTTCTCTGCTCCGGTGTAGAAGCCGCTGAATAGGAAGTTGATCTTGCGGTTGATGTTCACTTCAATGCCGCCGGTGACATCCCATAAAGGCACATAGGGAACCGAATCCGATTTCAGAAGCTTGGCATAGGCGGCGTCTTCGAGTTTGCGTTGAGTGTAGTATACGAAATTCAGGAAGGGCCTGACGCTCAGGTCATGACCGCGGAACGCGAGGGAGTGTTTGTAGCCGACATTGCCCTCGATTGCGGAAAAAACGGCACCTTCAACGTTCTTGTAGGTTGTCCAGGTGCAGTCGCCGTCGACGCAGGCCGGAAACCCGCCCGAGATCCTGTCGGTGTAGTCGGTGTAAAAAAAGCCGATTCCCCCCTTCCAGCCCGCGTAGTCAAAGTCGAGCCCCGCTTCGTACGTGATGGTCGATTCGGGTTCCAGGTCGGGGTTCCCGACGATTTTCATCCACGTGCCGGCCTGGTACCGTCCCGCGAGCTCGTCCGCGGCGGGGATGCGGAAGGCGGTTCCGACGGCCCCGCGAGCGGTCAGCCAGTCGAGAAAAGCGTACGTGAGCCCGGTGCGCCAGCTCACATGGCCGAACTGTTCGCTCGTCGGATTCACCTGCAGTCCTTCGGTGGGAAGGAGGTCTTCCTGGAAGATGTCATAGCGGATCCCCGCAAGGAACGTGAATTTGTTCCAGTTGATTTTCTCCTCCGCAAAAAACGCGTAGTTGTCGTACCGGCTGTCCGGACTCCATGGAGAGCCGGCCGGCTTCGTGAACGAGTCGACGTCGATTCCGTCCCAATCGAAGCCCAGCAGCAGCCGGCCTGCGGAGAAAGTGGGCAGGCTGAACTGGCTGCGGACTCCCTGAGTCCTGGTTTCGGTCGTCGCCGATGAATAGCCGTAGGTCAGGGCCGGGTAGTTCCACCTGTTGCTGTCGAAAACGTTGTAGTAGCTCAAGTGCCAGTTCATTCCCCAGTCCGGAAGAGCGCCGTCGTAGTCCACCGCCCCGTAACCCCGTTCGATGTCCTTGTTGTCGATGCGATTGGGTGAAGAGTAGTCCGGATCCGGAGTCCCCACATCCCAGGCCTGGAAGTAGTTTCCCACCGCGAAAAGGGTGTGGTCCCGATGTGGGGCGGCAAACAGGCTGGCTGAATAGGCCTGATCGTTGTACCCGGTGTTGACGACCGTGTTCCCGTTTCCCCTGTCGTAATCGCCCCTGGAGATGGTCCGTCCCGTGACGGAAACTCCGAGGCGGTTGTCGAAGAAACCACCCGAAAAACCGGCGCGACCTTTCACGTATTCGGCGCTTCCAAACTCGAATGCCCCGTTTCCGGTGGGTTCTCCCTTGCCTTTGCGCGTGATGACGTTGACCACGCCGCCCATCGCCGCCGAACCGTAGACGACGGACCCCGGGCCCCGCACGATCTCTATCCGTTCGACGTTTTCCACCGGAATGACCGCGATGTTTCCCGTTCCTGCCCGGTGTCCGTCGATGAGCAGCAGTACGTGTCCCTTGATGTCCGTGCCCGTGGTGTCTGTCCGGAAGCCCCGGATGCTCACGGATGAGAGTGCGCCGGGGTATTTCTGGAAATGCTCGGGAAGAAATTCGGTGAGGAGCTCGGAGAGATCATCGGCATGGGATTCCGCGATCTGTTTTCTGGAAATCACCTGGACGGGAACGGGAAGGTCCTTTGCCGGGATGGGCAGCCGGGTTGCCGTGACCACGAGCTCCTCGAGTCGGGTTTGATTGGCGTCATCGGTTGCGGATGTGCTTCCAGGCTGCGTTTCCGTTTGAGACACGGCGGTTCGTGGAGTTTGGGAAAGCGATTCTTCGGCAGTGGCGGTGAAAAGGACAAAAAACGTCAATCCGGCGAGAGCCCATGTACATACGGCATGCTTCATCGTGCAGACTCCTATCTCCCCCTCGGGAATATGAGTGAAATTCCTGCATCGCTCAGGTCTCCTGGCTCTCGTTCATCCTACTCACCGCGCCTTCCCGGCAAGCTTCGTGCCTCCCAGTGGCATTCCGCGGTTTTCGTCCCGATTACAGTCGCGGGGCGGCGGAAGACTTGCACTCCCTTCCGCTGAAGCGATGCGTCATTTTACGTACCTGTCGGCTGGTGAGCTCCTTGTTCACGTTCTGCATCGAGTCGTGATCTCGGGGTTGCTGTTCCGAGCGCTCGCGAGGAACGTCGGGCTGCGTCAATGCAGGCCGGCCCCCCCCCGCTCGGCACGGTTCTTCCGTGCGGTTTCATACCCTGGAATCAAAGCCCCGTGTAGACGGCGCGCAAATGATCCATCCACACGTCCACGATCTCGGGATACTCCCCCGTACCCTTCATGACGATCTCGCAATGATGGCCTTTGCCTTTGAGAATCGATTTCCAGCTGTCCGGCTCATCGCCGGCCATGTCGTTCATGGCGTGATCTCCAGCGACCAGCATGAACGGCATCAGGTAGACTTTCCCGCTCTTGCTTTTCGCGATCTTCGGCATCACGTCCTGCAGGGACGGATAGCCGGAAACGGTGGCCAGGCGCACGTTGGGATCGAGCTCCGAGAAAGCCTGGTTCAGCGCGGAGTACAGGGCGTCGGCCGGATGCTTTTCAGAGCCGTGTCCCATGAGAAGAACCGTTTCTTCGGGTTTTCTTTCCCGGGGGATATGCCCGATCACGGCCTTTGCCACACGAACCATGTCGTCGTGGGAAGAGAGGAGCGGAGGAGCGACCGCCACTTTCTTGAAACCTCCCGCCATCTGTTCGAACAGGCGGGAATTCCGATACAGGTCATGGAATTCCTCGCCCGGGATGGTGTGCAGCGAAAGGACCGCAACGTGGGTGTAGTGTTCGTCCATGAGTCTTGCCAGAGCCACTTCGGGAGAGTCCAGAACCTTCCCTTGCCTGGCGAGCTTGGCGCGGACGATGCTCGATGTGTATCCCCAGCGGATCTCCGTGTTCCTGAATTCTTTTCTCACCCGTTGATCGATTCCGTCGAAGACCTTCTGCGCTTCGGGAACCGTGGTCCCGAAGGCCACAATCAGGATTGCTTTCTTGTCGGCCTGCTTTTCACCGTGTGCCGCAAAACTGTGCGAAGCGAGCAGCACGGCAAAGACCATCAGGCCAAAAACCACATTAAACCGTCTGTTCATCCCTTTTCCCTCCATCTGCCGCAGGCTTGCCGTCAAGAGAGCTCGGTGCCGCGTGCATGAATTCCATCCACTCCCCACTCCTCCCCGTCCATGGGAAACAGCCGCTCCATGCTCCCCGTACAGAGCCGTAATGGGGTCTCGTGAATCTCGAACTTGCCCATCGCCGGATCGTACGCGGTCGTCGCGCAGGAAATCCGGTCCATGCCGGCGGCGATCAGGTACGACCATCCATGAACAACTTCCTCTTCCGACGTTGCCACGTAGACGGAAGAGGCGTTCAAGGACCGGACCATTCTCGCCAAATCCGGCTGTCCCAACATCGTCTGTTCTTCCTTCCCCAGCGAGACACAGAAAATCACACCCTTCTGCATCGGACACCTCCCTTGTCCAAGCCGCACCTTCGAGGACTGTCCGCCCTCCAGGCCGGCGGAAAAAGGGTCCATGGAAAACTCGAGGGGTCCAATGGTCCCGCCGCAGAATCGCATTTGGGCCAAAAAAAATCCCTAGAGCTTTCAGCTCTAAGGATTGCACCCTGGTTCGCTTCACCCTCCGGCGGTCAATCGGACATCTCCACGCACCGATTCACCGAAATGGCATCAGGCAGGTCTTCTGACTGACGGATCGTTCTACTCTCCGAACCTTCCCGCCTCGGCCCCCCAAGGCAGTGGTCTTATCGGATTTCGTCCCCGTTCACAGCGGCGGGACCGTTCCCGATTCTCACGGGATTCCCTTTTAAGCTCCACGGCGCCTGATCCATGCACCTGTTATCGCGGCAAAAATAATCGGCCGGTCCGCCGGGTTTTGTCAAGAAAAAAAATCACACGCTTCAGTCTTGCTGTCTCGACGGCCCGGAAACCGCCCGCGTGGAACATGAGGAAACGCCCTGCAGCGGCACGGGGCGAATGCCCTGAAAATGCTCTTCGGCTGGATGGAACTCGGCCTGCCGAGGAATCCACATAGCGTGTCCACATAAGCGTTGACATCGGCGATTCTTCGGGCTAGCCTTTAAGCGAAATGGAAGCAGAAGCTTCCGCGGCCCGTTCATCGGGACGTGAAAAGGAAGCCGCCCATTCGACGAACGAACAATTCGGGTTCTTATCGCGGTCATGAAGGCCAGCAGTGATGCTGGTCTTTTTGTTTTTGGCGCGACCGGCGGGCCGGACTTGCCCGGAAGAGGACATCTTGCACCGACGCGTAGAACCACCCTGCTTTGAGATGGGGAGGCTCGCGCCGGCGGGCAGGTCGGAATTCGCGGCAATCGGTGGTTCCCCGGGAGCATTTCTTGGAAGAGGCGATGTGGTTTTCACGCCGGAATCTTGTGCTGTCGACATGGGCAGACATTGCGGGGAGAAGTTCAAATGGCGGCGACACGCAAACGGGATGCATTGGCTCTGAGCGAGACACAAATCCGAAGGCTGGAGACGGTTGGGGCTGCACGTCACCATCGTGCCGCCAACGCTTTGCGCGCGAGAATCCTTCTCAGGTATGCACGTGGAGAGAGCATCAGCGAGATTGCGCGCGCGGAAGGTGTGACGCGCCCAACGGTCCAGCTTTGCATCGACAAGACGCTCTGCGGCGGCATCGAGACCGGGATCTGCGACCTGGCCCGGCCGGGACGCCCTTCGGCCGTGACCGTCGAGGACAAGGCATGGGTCGCGCATCTTGCCGCCTCCAGTCCGTCGGAGTACGGATACGAGTCGGAGACCTGGACCACGGAGCAGCTGACCGCTTACGTGCGGGAGCATGCGGTGGAAACGGGCCATTTTTCACTCCGTGGTGTCGGGAAAGCGACCATCCGGAAAATCGTCAAAGAGTCTCCTCACGCTCTCCGCGAGGCACTATCCTTCCTTGACAAACGAACCCTCCGATTCGGCAGGAAAACGGCTTACGTGTTCACGGTCTTTAAGGAAATCGAACTCTTACGAGGGCCCGGCGCAAGAATGGGCTTCAGGCGGGCCGGAGTTCCGCTCTGCCCGGAGGGACGGCTCGATGTTCGACCGGGCGAAGCCTTCACGGCCGACCTGGCCACTTATCCGGGCGTCGATTTTCTCCGGGTGAAGGAGTGCGAAACCGGGCGATTCCGTACGATGGGCCTGGGGATCGGCATCGATATCTGTGATGGTCGGGTGATCGCCCAGGTCAGCGAAAAGGATCGTGACGGGGGGTTTGTCGATTTCCTGGAGACCGCGGCCTGTCATTACCCTTTGAACTGGACGATCGGTATCTTGCTGGGCAACCGCTTCAGCCTGTCCAGGGCGCTCATGAAGGAGCTTGTACCCCATCCCGGACGCTTCGAGTTCATTCGCGTTCACAAGGATGACTCGTGGCTGAACCTGGTGGATGTGCTCCTGACCGGAATGACGCGCACATTCCTTCGCTCCGTTCGCGTCAAGTCAAAGGAGGAATTCATCGAGCGGCTTGGCGAGTACGTCGAGGACGTCAATTTTTCCCCGCTTTTTCCAGTCCATCTTCCTGTTTGAACGTGCAGGCCCCAACATGGGACTCGACCGATCCGGCCGTGTTCCGTCGGGGCCGGTTCGCGGCCCACTGCTTTCCATTTTCGGATGGGGGCTTCCGTAACGGAAGTCGTCGAGACGGGCGCATGGGGGCAAGCCTGCTTCATCGGACGGCACGGGAGCCGCCCCGGAGGCTTCCCGCGATGCTCCGCGGCTAATGTCGAATTTCCGGGCACAACAACGCATGGACCGTGTCTTGTGGAAGCGTTCCATTCTTCGGCATGGAGAACGGTTTTCATGAAAAGGGTAATCGTTACCGGCGGGGCCGGCTTCATCGGCAGCGCCTTTATCTGGAAAATGAACCGGGAAGGCGTTGACGACATCCTTGTGGTGGACTCGCTGGGAACCGGAGAGAAATGGCGGAACCTTGCGGGGCTGCGCTTTTCGGATTATCTCCACAAAAACGAATTCCTCCGGCGAATCGATGCCGGAACGCTCTCCTTCTCTCCCGAGGCCGTCGTCCACATGGGGGCCTGTTCGTCCACCGCGGAACGGAATGCCGATTACCTCATGGAAAACAACACCCGCTTCACCCGAACGCTCGCGCAGTGGACGGTCCAACGGAAGCGGCGATTCCTTTACGCAAGCAGTGCCGCGACCTACGGAAACGGAGAAGCGGGTTTCTCCGATCGAACCGACCTCGTCAAACTGCGTCCCCTGAATATGTACGGGTATTCGAAACATGCTTTTGACCTCCACGCCGAGCGCACCGGCCTGCTCGAAAAGATCGTCGGCCTGAAATTCTTCAATGTATTCGGTCCAAACGAATACCATAAGGGAGATGTGGCGAGCGTAGTGTTCAAGGCGTGTCGTCAGATCGCGGAAACAGGGCGGGTTCGGCTATTCCGGTCACACCGGGTTGACTGCGCGCACGGCGAGCAGTCGCGGGATTTCATATACGTGAAGGACTGCGTCGATGTGATGTGGTGGCTGTTGACCCACGGGGACGTGAACGGTCTCTTCAACCTGGGAACGGGCCGGGCACGGACCTGGAACGACTTGGCCAAAGCGGTCTTCGCTGCCCTGGGGCGCCGGCCCGCAATCGAATACATCCCTATGCCGGAGCCCATCCGGGAAACATACCAGTATCGCACCCGGGCAAGCATGGCTTCCCTGAGGGCAACCGGATGTCCGCTGAAGTTCCGTTCGATGGAGGAAGCGGTGCATGATTACGTGGCGAATCACCTGCAGGCACAGAATCGTTATCTGTGCTCCGCGGGCCGGAATGTTCGTGCGGTGGAATCACGGGGCGCCGATGCGGGAATCAACGATCCAGGTGTGAAAGTGCCGCCATGAGATTTTCGTTCTGCTTCTCGATGCCGTCCGCCGCCGCTCCGAGAAGTCGGGCCGTCTCGTGAAAATTGAGTTCCGTTGCCTCGTCGGCCAGGATTCTACACGACTCGGCGTGCTCGCGAATGTGCCGGGCAAAGTGCTCGAGCCTTATGAAGAGCTTGTCCCTGGCCGAGAGGGAAGACACACCGTCTCCCGGAGCATCGTGGTCATGATGATCCGGGGAATCGTGGTGATGGTCGTCATGGTGTTCATGAGACGATGAGTGTTGATGATGCATGAACGCTTCCTCCTGTCACCCGTTCACAAACGTGTTTTCACCGATCGGTCGGCCGTCGGACCGGCAATTTCACACTCGATTCCTTCCCGAATGTGTCGCGGCCGGTGGGGTATTACGCCGACCCCGATGCCTCCGCTGCATACGGTTCCTGTCCCCTGCAACGCCGGGCGCGCGAAAGAAAATCCTTCGCACGCGATCGGTCGCGCGCGCGGCACAAAAAGCGATGGGACAGGACAGGCGTGTCCACCCGCAACAGCCTTCCTGACTGCATTGAGTGCCGAGTCGCGGGGAATCGGGGGTATGCGGTTTCTTTCCGCTGTGAAGGAATTGGATGCCCACGGGGATGATTGTGCCACAATGTATCAGAAGGGTGGAACGCTCGTCAATACACAGTCGTCCCGAACGGGGCATAATACGAAGTTGCGTTCAAGATGGATTTTTCAAGCACAAAAGAGCGGGGGAATGATTCCCCCGCACCCCCCAAGTTTCGGCCACACGCGCAAGCGCGTGAGGCCGAGTGCTCGGCGCTGTCGGCGACTGGCCGAAGGCCGCCGCCGCAGCGCCACACGGAGCCGCGAAGCGGCGAGGGGGTGTGGGGGATACGTCCCCCACGCTTTTAGAGTATCATTTTGAACGCAATTATCCATGCCCCCTGCGACACCCGCGAAGCATGAAAATAGTTTCGGCCGGGAATCTATTTTCTAGGTAAATCCGTATAATAAGGCCCGCGTTGCGGGCCCGGCCCGGTCATTTACCGCCCGTTGACATCGAGCCGATCCCGGTTTACTGTATTGATCAATGAGCCCACGAAGGGTTCGATAACCTAAAGAATAGGAGGACTTGACATGGAAGGAAAACACGAGCACAAGCACCTGCACGCCCACGATCACAAGCATGTCCACAGTCACGAACATTCGCACGGGGACAAAAAGCACAGCCATGAGCACGAGCACGCCCATGCCCATGAACATCTCCACGAACACAGTCACGAACATGTGCACGGCGGTGCGCCTCATGCCCATGAACATGAACACCCCGGCGAACACGGGGCACACGATCACGATCATCCCCTTCACGAAACCCAACCTCATGAACATGCCCACTAGGGGCTGGGTCGATCCATCCTTGAAACGGTAGCGAAAGAGGCGGGCGATCCCTCGGGTTGTTCGCCTCTTATTATATTTCCCGCGGCCATGCGCGGATCGTGTCTGCGCCTTCCTCCGGCAAACAGGATCGATCGGTTCCGCCCGGGCCGGTTTGTGCCCGGAGCGGCAACATCGGGCAAGGGAGCATCAGGTCCTGCCCTGCAATTGCGCGATTCGCGGAGACCGGGTTCGTCCCCGTCCGCCTCACCGCCCGCCGATCCCGTCGTTTGCAGTCTTGCACGCCAATCGCGATTGGCCCTAGAACGAATACTCCAGGCGCAGCATCCCGGCGAACACACCGTCGTTGCGGCTGTCGCCCAGGGGATTGGCAACGTACTGAACGTCCGGAGTGAGGGCGAAATATTCGTTGAAGTAAATCCTGTAGTACAATTCGGCGTGGAGCTCGGTGCCGTCGTTGTGGGGAGCGACCACCCCCTTCAATCCCGCAATGCCTATGCCCAGTTCGTCCTTGTCTCTGGACGGAACGATCCCCTTGAGGTTTGCTCCGGCCGACCAGAACCAGTCCGTATCGTAAGCGTCCCGGCTGCTGTAGGCCAGCCTGGCAAAAAGGCCCAGCCATTCGGTGAGCTGCTGGTCACAACTTATTCCCATCCCCCAGCCATCCGGGCTGGTGTCCCCCGCCGAATTTTCGTGATGATACCCGGCGTTCCAGTAATAGACTCGGTAGTTGCCCTGCAACTCTCCGAACTTGGGTGAATAGGCCAGTTGAGCCGCGACGAGCGGCTGATCGAAGATGCGCGAGTAGATGCTTTTCTGATCTCTTTCCCAGGGTGCATTCGGATGACTCGACGCCACTCCGAGGGCCGTAACGGATATACTCTCGACCGGCGTGTACGTGACCGCCGCCAGGGGGGCGAATTCATCCTCGCTGTTGAACACGGGATTGTTGACGAAGGGTTTCCCGACGAACTGGGAATTCGGATTGTTGGCAAACGCGTTGTTGTCTACAAACACCACCGGTTCGGTCTTGCCCGCGACCACGGTGAGCTTGCCGCCGGCAAACTCATGGGCGTAGTACGCTTCGGGCAGCCAGAACACCTTGTCGAACGGCCGTTGGAGTTCATTGCTGTTGTCCGCTATGGTGTTCAAATTGGCGAAGAGGTTGTCCTCCAGGTTCTTGTCCGCTCCCTTCTGCGTGCCGGCGTGCACCCGCATGAAAAATCGACCGTTTTCAAAAACCGGAACGGGCGGCCTGTAGGTCACCTGGAGATCCGCGGCGACGCCGAAGCCCGACGAACTGTCCGGGTCGATCTCCCGGCCCCCGATTTTGCCCGCTGCCGCGCCCTGGTAGAAACCCACCAGCCCGCCATGGATTTCAAAGGTCTTTTTTCCCTCGACCTCCTCCTTGATTTCGGGCAGGTGGGGCTTCCTCTCTTCGGTCTTTGATTCCTGTGCTTCCGATGCGCCTTCACCCGGTCCCGGTTGAGTCTTGTCGGTCCGCTTCCCATCCGCGTCGGAAGCGCCGACCTTCCCGGGAGGCGATTCAAACCCGCTCCCTTCCGCATGTTCAACGCCGAATGCATTGCCGGCCAAAACGGACAGAAACACCGCAGCCACCAACAGGATGAATGTCCTCATCAGCACCGCACGCCCCCTGGAAACTGGAAGAGAAAAGTCTCATGCCCCGTCGATAGTGCCCGAAGCGCGATACCGACATTGAGGCGCCAACAAAACAAGCCACGAAGTCTCTGACGATTTCGAAGCCTTCGTGGCTTTAAATAACGGAAGGGAGAAAGATCCGCCGAAAGACGAACCGGACCCGCCGAGGGCGGAGACGGCATTCTTGCCGTCCGTTGAAACCTGTCTAAAAGGCGGAAACACGCTCCAGGCGGCAAAGCAGTCGTGTTCCCGGCACGGACCAGGTCGTCCCGGAGGCGGGAGACGTCCCGCCAGGCGTCCGTCCGCGCATGGACAAGGGAACAAGCGAGATGGCTCACGCAACGACAAGGAGGAAGATTCGCGTTCCTCGTCGTGCCTCTGCTGCTTATGGTCGTTCGCGACGCTGACCCTGAGACCGCTCTCGAGCAAATCACCGAACGGCAATCAGCCCCTCGGTTGGAATCTTCTGAGGATGAATCCGATCAAACCGGCCAGGAGCATGGTCAGAGCTCCTCCAATGAGGCCGGAAAAGGAGGTCCCGGCACTGACGGCGGGCCAGGGCTCCTCCTCGGCGGGTGTTCCGTGAGCCTCTGCGCTGCCTTCCTTTGACGGCTCCGTCTTTTCCGGTTTCGCGAAACCGTAGTCGGGCAGGAAAGAAGTCCGCTCCTGGAGGCCGGCCAGCAGCGAGTGTACTCCTCCCTGAGGGGCCTCGAGCTCTTCCTTGCCCGTGGTGCGGAACATGGCCCATTCCAGTCCGTCCGGATTGGCTGAAGCAAACCAGGAGAGGATGCCGCCCGTCATGACGGTGAGCACGATCAAAGTCGCGAGGACTCCCCTGAAGGATCTGCCTGCCGGCGCGGGGGAAGATGCGCTCAATTGCAGGATTTCGGGACGTGCCTTCCACACGAAGGTGACGACGGCCGCGGTGACAACCCCCTCAACGATTCCTATGGCGAGATGGATGGGCTGCATCAGGAGCAGGAACGTACCGAACGACAATTCCGAGACCCCGGAAAACAGCGTTTCGAGAACCACTCCGAAGGCTCCCAACTGGAGCCCGATCACGGCGGAAAGAAGTGCCCCTGTAAGGATGCGGCGCTGAGTCGGCTGCCCTCCGGCGATCTTCCTGTAAATGAAAGGGTAGGCGATGAAACAGGGGAAAAAGCCGAGATTGAATATGTTGCATCCCAGGGCGAGCAGGCCGCCGTCTGCGAAAAACAAGGCCTGAACGGTGAGTATGGACGCCATGGAGAGAAAGGCCGCATACGGTCCGAGCAGGATCGCCAGGATCATGCCGCCTCCCAGGTGGCCGCTGGAACCGGTGGCCGGAATTGTGAAGTTGATCATCTGGGTGGCGAAAACGAAGGCCCCGAGGACTCCCATGAGAGGGACCCTGTTCTCGTGGATGTCTTCCTTGAGCTTTCTTGCGCTATAGACGGTGAGACCCGCCGAGGCGATCCACATCGCGCCGCCGACAGTCGGAGAAATCAACGCATCCGCCATGTGCATGAAAAAACCTCCCTCAACCCGCACATCGCCGTTCCGGATAGACAGCCGACACCGCACTCCATGCGCCTCTCCGCCGGTCGCTCCCGATCGTCGGAGCGGGTTTCGCGGTGTTATGCTCAAAACTGCGGCGCGGTGTCGCCTTAAACGATGCGGAGCATGCTAAAACAAGACCGCTCACGGTTCCTCGCCGGCACTCGCATTGACGACCGGTTGATCGCCGACACGGGTGTGAAACGTCTTCCGGCACAGGCGACCGAACGGGCGGCACAATTTCAATCGGAACCGCGGGCGGGGAACCGAACCCTGAAACAACAAAAGCCGGGGCAACCCCTTCGGGGTCTGCTCCGGCCTTCTTGGCTCAGCTTGAATTCACGTATACAAATCTGTTTCGGACCACCGGGCTTCTTGCCCGTTTTGTCGAAGAATACGCGGCGCAATACTCCAAGTCAAGCGGTTTTCAAAGGAACCGTTTTCCAAGGAATCCCCGGGCTGCCCCCATCACCCTTAAGATTTGCCGAGGTAGCTCGCTTCCAGCGTCTTGACCAACCCCGTCAGGGTACGGTTGACAGGGGTGGGAATGCCGCACTGCTCCCCGAACGCGACGATGGCCCCGTTGATGGCGTCGATCTCCGTGCGCTTTTTCCGGTCGACGTCCTGTCCCATGGAAGAGCGGTTGATGGCTGTGGCCCGGGCCACCGAGAGCACGCGGTCGACGGTTTCCGGTCCCATCTCGAACCCTTCGGCGCGAGCCACTGGCAGGGCCTCTTCGACGGCTGCCCGGCAGACGGAGGATGCCGCCGCAAAGTCGGCGATGACCCCATTGCGGATTCCGGTCAGGGCGGTGATGGCGTTGATTCCGACGTTGACCATGAGCTTCTCCCAGATCAATCGCTCGACGTGATCGCTGGGTTCCGTCACGAAACCCGCCGAGCGGAACAGCTCCACGATCTCCCGGACCCGTTCGGAGGCGGGCCCTCCGATTTCTCCGATAAACGTGGCACCGTTTCCTCCGTGGCGGATTCTCCCCGGCCGCACCAGTGTGGACCCCTGGGCGGTGCTTCCGACCAGAACCTGTTTGCGGTCCACGACGGCCGCAATACTCTCCCAGTTGCCGATCCCGTTCTGAAGGGTGAGAAAGACGGTTGAAGCGCCGCAGCAGTCCGTTATGCTTCCGACCGCGTCCCGGGTCGCATAGCTCTTGACCATCACGATCACCAGGTCGGCCGTTCCGGGAACGTCCCGAGGGCTGTGGAATGCGGACAGCCGGTACGGGACAATGGAGCCGTCCAGCTCCTCTATGACCAGACCGTCCCCGCTCACGGCCCGGATGTGTTCCCGGTTCGTGCTGAGAAGGCTCACCGCCGCCGAGGTTCCCGACAACCGCGCCCCCAGCAGGCTCCCCATCGCCCCTGCTCCCAGGATCAGAATGTGCATGAATCTCCCCCTTGTATATCCTTCGAGAGTTCCCGGCTTCATGGACCTTCACCCTCAGAAGGCGAAGGCGAAGAACACGAAAGTTGCCACCACGGTTGCGAACACGGCAGCCATCAGGAAGATGTCGGGAAGAACGGAAAACTCGGCCTCACCACGGTTGATGTGCCTTCGAATGTAGAAAAAGCGCCACCCCGCAAGCAAAACGATGACGGCGCCCAGGGTAAATGCCGTCAGGCCGATGTATCGTGTGCCTCCGGGCCTCAAGCCCGGCCGGGACACGAAGATCTGCATTTCCCGTATCAGGATGTCGAAGCGTTCGATGACGAAGCCGAAGGCAATCAGCGACAGGCCGGTGCGGCACCAGGACAAAAACGTGCGCTCGTTTGCCATGTGGTTACGCTGCCAGGCATAAAACGTGTTCTTGTCGGTAAACGGGGGACCGGCGGGAAACCCGCCTTCCGTCTCATGATTGTGCCGCGTGAGAACAAAAGACCTGAGCGATGCGCAGCGATTCCGGACGTATTCCCCGAGACGTCCGATGATTTTGAGGATCATGCCGGTTTCCTTTTCCCTGGATGTTTCGCGGGCCGGATCGCAAACCCCGCCCCGGTTGTTTCCATGAAGCCCGACGCTTCTTGTCGTTTCAATTCCGTTCAAAACGGGAGAGCATGCGCTCGGAGCCCCGGAACGGGCACCGGGTGCGGCACCGCGCCGCGGTCGTTCGACGGAACCGGGGAAGTCCCCTCTCGACTCAGCAGGTGAACGATCGGCGTTAGTGCGGTCTCAGCGGAGTTTCAACGTGGCGAGTGAGATGAGCGCGAGGATTCCGGCCACAATCCAAAGGCGAATCACCACCTTCGTCTCGGCGATGCCTTTATGTTGCAGATCGTGATGCAGCGGAGCGCGGAAAAAGATCCGTCGGCCCACCCATCGCACCCCGATCTTGTCCTGGATCTGGCTGGTGAGGGCTTCCGCGATGAACAGCCCTCCGAGCAAAGGAAACAGCATTTCCTGCTTCAGCAGAACCGACATGACCGCCATGGTGCCCCCGATTGCCAGCGAACCGGTATCCCCCATGAATATCTGTGCCGGATATGCATTATACCAAAGAAAACCCAGTCCGGCTCCAACAAAAGCGGCTCCGAACACGGTCAGCTCTCCCGCTCCTCTCAGGTACGGGTAGTACAGGTATGCCGAATAGATCCGGTTGCCCTCGACATAGGCGAAAATACCGAGCACCGCCGCCACGAAAAGAGCCGGCGTGATGGCGAGTCCGTCGAGGCCGTCGGTTATGTTGACCGCATTCGATACAAAAATCACGAACAAAAAGATGAAGGTGCCGTAAAGATAGGGTCCCAGGTCCATCAGGGGATACTTGTAAAAGGGAACATAGAGGCTCGTGGCCAGCTTGGGGCCGAGAGGCGCGAGCGGTCCGACGCAAAACCAGGCGAACGCCGCGGCGAACAATCCCTGCAAGATGAGTTTGGCGCGCTCCGACAGGCCTTTGTCTCCGCTTTTCATCTTCACCTTCGAAAAATCGTCGCAGAAACCCAGAACGCCGAACCAGAGCATTCCACCGACGGAAGCGAGCAGGAAGGGACTGTCCCAGCTTCCCCAGACGATCATTGAAAAGAGAACGGCCCCAATGATGAGCACGCCGCCCATGGTCGGCGTACCGCTCTTGTCGAAGGCGGAGTGAACTCCCGTTTCCCGGACCTGGTCCAGGAGACAGCGCCGATGTACGAACAGGATGAAACGACGGCTGAACAGGAAGATGAAAATCACCGAGGTCAGCGCCGCGACAATCGCCCGAAAGCTGAAATAGTTTACCAGCCGGCAGAAGGAGAAGAAATCGGACAACGGAATCAGAAAGTTGCACAGGTGATAGATCATGACTGCCGTTCCCTTTCGGCCTTCTTGGAGGACATTTCCGCGGAGACCGGGGACGGCCCGGCAAGCCTCTCGTTGCAGCAATTCCGGACCGTTTTGTAGGTTTCTTTGATGGTGAAGTGCGGCCGAAAGTCAGTGGCCGTCAAAATGAAAGACGACATGTCGCTCATGAGCGACACGGACGGGCTGACGATTCCCCGGTCGAGGAGGCGTTTGAGCCCTTTGAGCGCGGCGTCCCGAACCTGCCAGTAGTGCGATTCCCTCAGCCTGAGCAACACATCGGACGCTCGGTGGTCGACCCCCACCTCCCCCAGAGCTTTCGCAGCTTCCGTGACGACTTCGAAACAGTTGTCGTGCAGGGCTTCGAGCAGCGCATCCAGCCAAGTCTCCTTGCCGACGAGGTGTTTGCCGAAGTGGGCGGCCGCGATGCACGCCTGGCTGCGTACTTCGAAATAGGGGTCCTTCATTGCCTGCAGAAGATGTCGTTCGATTTCCGGATCGAACTGGTCCAGTACTTGAAGCGCCTGCACGATGTTTCTCCTGATGAAGCCGACCTGCTCGTAGTCCCCTCCGAACAGTCGTTTCATCCGGGATGCCGGGGTCCTGTCGGCCAGCATGTCCAGAAGCGTCGGTGTCTTCTCCCGGTACAGGGTCAGCCCGATCAATTTGACGCCCAGGTTGCGGTCCTGCCAGGCCCTGTTGCTGAGCAGGGCCGCGGCCCTGTGCCGGTAGTACACCAGGTCGTCTTCGTCCCCGACGGCAGCGAGCGGATCGTACTTGCCGTCGGCCCCGGCGCAGGTCCTGCCGAGGAGCTGCAGGACGCGCTGATTGCTCAGGAGCGGCTTGAACGGCACCGATTCGGAACCGGCGCCGTTGTTGTAGCTCAGGTCTCCATAAAGCTCGCTCATGATCCGCTGCGTGGCGTGACGCCTCAGGAAATGCCCGGTCCTGACCGCCATGGCCTCCAGCCGCTCTGAATCGTTCAGGAGGCGGAGGATCTTTTCCGCAAGGATCCTGCCGTCGAGTTTCTCGATGAGGTTTCCGTCCTCCATGACCGTGTCTTCGAACAGCATCTCGGCCGCCCCCGCATGCTTCATGGTGCGCGCGTTCATCACCTGGTGATCGCCGGGCAGGTTGGCTTTGGGAATGAGCAGCGCCGGCTTTCCCATCCGGGATATTTCGTTCAGGCTGCCCGCGCCGCTCCGGCAGACGATCAGATCGCTGATGGAATAGACGTCGGCGATATTGTGGAAGTAGTCCTGCCTGGTGTAAAACCCCTCGAGCAACCCTCTCTCCTCATCGGAGAGGAGCGTGTTGAGACGGTCTTCCGTGTCCTTTGCGGCGTCGTAGTCCCGGGTCCGGGCCAGACCCGTGCCATGGATGATGAAGAGCCGTTCACGATGGGGAAGGAGATAACGCAGGGCATCGATCAACGAACGGTTGATGGTCCTGGCCCCTTGGGAACCGCCGAAAGCGAAGACCACCCGTTTGCCTTCGGGGACTCTGAAACTCAGATTGCCCAGTGCTTCTTCCCGGGCCTTGGGCGAAATGGAATGCCGTATCGGATATCCCACCACCACGCCGTTTTTCGGGAAAAAAGAGAGGGTCTGCGGAAAGGTCAGGAGCACCCGGTCGACCCACCGTCCCAGCACGGCGTTGAGCTGGCCGGGAATGCTGTTCTGTTCGTGCAGGTACACCCGGGTCGGAGCCAGTCTGAACGCCCGCAGGACAAGAGCGGCGACAATGACCGGGGCGCTGACGTAGCCTCCCGTGGCAATCACCCACTTCGGCGCAAACCGGAAGAGGATGAAAAAGGACTGGAGAACTCCGAGGCTGAGCCTGCAGAAAAAGCGCAGCGAACGCAATGAAAGTCTGAAACCCGGGAACCCTTCGGTTGACACGAAGACCAGTGGATAGCCCACGCGCTTTACAATGACGGTTTCCGCCTTCCCGCGAACGCCGACATAAAGAAAGCGCGTGTTTTGATCCCTGTTCCCGATCTCCTCGGCAATCGCCAGGGCGGGGTTGACGTGTCCGCCGGTGCCGCCCCCGGAGAGCAGCACCCTACTCTCGCGGGAGGCCAGCCGGCGCCACCTGGCGGACATAACGGCCAGGAGCGCCGTGAGTGCGACGCAGCATCCAACGATGACAAACACTGTGACCACGGTCGTTCCATTCCGCACGGATGCGACGAAAAACGGTTATTCAAAGCGCCGCGGCGCGTTCGATCTCCATGAAAGGAACACATCCTTGACGCACCAGCAAGAGGGATCCGCCGGTCACGTCAACGATGGTGGAAGGAAGGCTCCCCGGCAGACGGCCGGCGTCGATCACGCCGTCGATCTGCCTCACCAATTCAATCGGTATTTCCGCGAGAGTTCTGCACGCCCGTTGTCCCGTGAAGTTTGCGCTGGTCGAGACGATCAGTCCTCCGAGTGAAGCTGCGAGCGCCCTGGCAACGGGGTGCGAGGAAACCCGGACCGCGATCTTCCCCGTGGAAGCATGGACCTGGGGCGGCAGGCGATGCACCGCCCTCAGGATCAGGGTCAGCGGCCCGGGCCAGAAGGCGGCGGCGAGTCTCTCCGCCAGGGCCGGAAATTCCTCGACCCATTCCCGAACGGCCTGAATGCCGGATGCAATCAACGGAAGGGCCTTTCCCCGTTCCCTCTTCTTGATCGCGAATATTCCGGCCACGGTCGCGGGTGATAACGGATTTCCACCCAGGCCGTAAAAGGTCTCCGTCGGATAGACCACAATTCCTCCGCGGGTGAGCAGGGAAATGGCCGCTTCGACGACCTCGGTTTCGGAGCGATCGGTTCCGACCCTCCAGATGAGGGTGCCCGCCCCGGTGAGTAACGGCTCCATTCCGGTGTTTCCAGTCAAATTCCGGAACCTTTCAGGCGGTTCCTTCCTGCTTTCGATTGGCCAGGTATTCAGTGAGTTTCGAATTCCTGTCTCCCAGGACCTCCTCCGTCATCCGCGCGCGGTAAGCCTTGAGCTTCCCGTCGAGGGTTCGATCGTTGAGCGCCAGGATCTGCAAGGCGAAAAGGGCCGCGTTGAGCGCACCCCCCCTGCCGATGCACATGGTCGCAACGGGTATCCCCGGCGGCATCTGGACGGTGGCCAGGAGAGCGTCCATACCCTGCAGGGGCGAAGAATCGATGGGGACTCCAATCACCGGTAAAGTGGTTCGGGACGCCACCACGCCGGCCAGGTGAGCAGCCCATCCCGCGCCCGCGATCAGGACCTGCACGCCGCGCTGCCCGGCGCTGCCGGCATACCGGGCGGTTTCATCCGGTGAGCGGTGGGCTGAAAGAATGCGCACTTCGTAGGGGACCTCGAAGTCGTCCAGGATACGGAAAGCGCTTTCCATCACGGAAAGATCGGACTCGCTTCCCATCAGGATTCCGACTCTGGGATTGCCGGCTCTTCCGGTCATGTGTTCCTCCGCGGTCATGGAACGGGATTATTCCCTGCCGATATCGCTCCGATAGTAAAGTCCTTCAAACGAGACTTTCCGCATTTCGTTCAAGGCGATTTCCCGCGCTTCGAAGAGGGTCTTTCCTTTGCTGATGATGCACAGAACCCGCCCTCCCGTGGTGATCAACCGTCCCGATCCGTCGCGCTCCGTGCCGGAGTGAAAAACCAGGCACCCGGGGGCGACGTCTTCCACACCGTGTATGGGCAGTCCTATTTTGTAGCGGTCCGGGTAACCCTTGTACCAGCCCTTCTTGCCCTTCGTGCGCCCGCTGGTTGCAATCAGGCAGAGCCGGTAGTGATCGTCCCAGGCGGGCTTTATCCGATCGAGGCGGCCTTCGAGGATGGCTTCGCACACGTCGACGAGATCCGTCTCCAGACGCGGCAAGATGACCTGGGCTTCAGGATCTCCCAGGCGGATGTTGATTTCCAGGACGTACGGCGTAACATTCTTTCCTTCGCCGGTGAGCATGAGCCCGAGGTAGAGGATGCCCCGATAAACGATGCCGTGTCGTTCCCGAATTCCCTTGATGAGCGGCTTCGCAACCCTGGTCATGATGGTCTCGACCAAGTGCTCGTCCAGCCATGGGTGCGGCGAATAGGCTCCCATGCCGCCGGTGTTCTTCCCTTCGTCGTTGTCCCGGGCCCGCTTGTAATCCTGGGCCGCGACCATGGGCAGAAGGGTGTAGCCGTCCGTGAAGCAGAAGAACGAAAGCTCCCTCCCGTAAAGGCGACGCTCGATATCGACCCGGGCGCCGGCATCGCCGAAGATGCGCTCTTCCATGATCAGGCGGATGGCTTCCTCGGCGTCCTCCACCGTATCGCAGACCAGCGCGCCTTTTCCCGCGGCGAGCCCGTCCGCCTTCACCACCACCGGATAACCGGTCTTGCGAACGTGACCTCTTGCCTCATTGGCGTCGGCGAAGACAGCGAATTCCGGAACGGGGATACCGAGCTGTTCGAGCAGAACCTTCGTGTCGCATTTGCTCGATTCGAGCCGGCTTGCCTTCCTGCAGGGCCCGATGATCTTCATGCCCCGGCTCTCGAACAGATCCACGATGCCTTCGGACAAAGGCTTTTCAGGTCCCACGAAAGTCAGGTCGATCCGTTCCTTTTCGGCAAAATCGGCCATCTCTTCGATGGTTTTTGCATTCACGCACGTGGCGATCCCGGCGATCCCGGCATTCCCGTGCGCGACGAAAACCTGTTTGACTCTCGGGCTCTGCGCGAACTTCCAGGCAATCGCATGATCTCTTCCGCCGCTGCCAATCACCAGCACTCTCATGAAGGGTCTCGCTCCATCAGTGGTTTTGGGCCTCTCGTCGGTTCAAGCGATCTGCATGAGATATTCGCAGATGTTACCGTCATAGGCGTGAGTGGTGCAAAAGGCTTTGCACGCCAGGCGGAGGCTGGTTTCCCGGGAAATGAACCCTTTCCTTTCCCGGAGTTCCCTGAGAATGTCGGGGTAGTCACCGGGATCGGTGACGATCGCCACGTGCCGGTTGTTTTTCGCCGCCGCTCGAATAAGGGTGGGACCGCCGATGTCGATGTTCTCGATGGCTTCCTCGAGAGTGCAGCCGGGACGGGCCACGGTCTTGGCAAAAGCGTAGAGGTTTACCACGACCATGTCGATGGGCTCGATGTCGTGAGCGGCCATGGTCTTGACGTGTGCTTCATTGTCGCGGATGCCGAGGATTCCCCCGTGAATCTTGGGGTGGAGGGTCTTCACGCGGCCGTCGAGCATTTCCGGAAAGCCCGTGTAGTCCGACACCTCCGTGATTGCGATTCCGCCCTCCCGAAGCGTGCGTGCCGTCCCACCCGTGGACAGCATCCGTACTTTCAATTCGCTCAATCCCTTGGCAAAGTCCACCAGGCCGGACTTGTCCGTCACGCTGACCAGCGCTCGACGTACAGGAAACATAGCTTACCTCCACAGTGCAAAATGATGCTCGCAAATGCAGGCGTCCATCCCGAACCCCCCATCAATGCGCAACGGGAACGCTCGGAGCCGCATCTCCCAGCTCGGTCCGGACCCTGCGCCGCGGTCGGCCCGGATGGACAATCTCCAATCAAGGTCGCGCGGCCTTTGCAGCCGGATGCCGGCGAAAGACCGTTTCTTTCAGAGCCCGATCAACTGCTCGAAAAGACGAGCGGTCGCCTTCACGATGGGGGCATCTTCCGGCAAAGTGACCGCAGGCTTTCCCTGCATGTCGAAGTCGGCCAGAAGAGGGTCTGAAGGCAGGCTCGCGATACGTTCCGGGCCGAAGGTTTCAACGACTTCCACAGGCCAGGACGGCGGCTCCTTTTCCAGTCGGTTGACCACGAGCAGGATTTCTTTCACCTTCATGGGGAGGACGCGCACCAGGGCCGCAATCCGGCAAGCGGCCGTCAAGCCTCGCCGGCTCGGGTCGGAAACCAGGACGAGCAGGTCGATGTCCTTCTGGGTCAATCGGCTGAAATGTTCCATGCCCGCTTCGTTATCCACCACGAGATAGTCGTAGTTGCCGATCAGGCGGTCGATCAACTGACTCAAAAGGTTGTTCGCGGCGCAGTAACATCCCGGCCCCTCGGGCATGCCCATGGCGATCAGATCGAACCCGTCCCCTTCCACCAGTGCCTGTTCCATTTTCATTTCCATGAAGATGTCTTTGGTCATTCCCGGAGGAACGTCTTTCTTCATCATTTCCCGGGCATCCGAAAGCGTTCCGTTCAGCATCACCCCAAGGACGTCATTGAGGTTGGCGTTCGGGTCCGCGTCGATGGCCAGGACCGGCTTCATGCCTTTTCGGATCATGTGGTGAATCAGGAGTCCGGCAACGGTGGTCTTGCCGGAACCACCCTTTCCGCCCAGAGCTATGGTAAAGCCCAATTCAATCCCTCCCGGCGCACGCGGGGGCGTGCGGCCGCAATCAAGAGACGATGAAGCAAGGGGAGCCGCTTTTCAGGAGTCTCCCTTTATCACATAAAGCCAAAATGCGGTAAAAAAACCCCAGACCGCCATGCAAAAAAAATACGAACAGCGAGGCTGCTTGCCGGAAGCAAGCCCCATCGCTCCTATTCCCTGGAAAAAGGGGAACGTGCAGAGGAGTTGGAACCATGCGGGAATAGTACCGAACAGGATGCCGCGACTGAAAACCCCTGTCCGGAAACCGTCCCCCCGGAGGGGCGCTGAAAAGGGCACTTTCCAAGGGTCTCCCCGGACCGACCGGTTATTTAGAAAGAATACACTCCGAAAGGGTGCGAAGGCAACGTCGAATTTCCGGGGAATGCCGGGGCCTTCCAGGGTCCATGCCGCACGGGAGCCGACCGGGGTTCCGAAGGTTCCCGTCGAGGTGACCAGGCTGATTCGCATCAGTACGCTGTCCATTTGTCCCGTCGCAGGGTGGAAGGATAAAAGCCGTGTTCTCAACTAGAAGCAGGTTGATAACACAATCTCAAAGCTTTATAAAGCCTTATCAACACAGGGATGCGCGTTGCCCGCGGGGCCTCTTGGCCGGACTCCATCCTCGATGCGACCACCGGCTGTTGGAGCCCGGTCCGAAAGCTTACACCAATGACAGGAGGATTCCGGCTTCAATGGATGAATCGCCCGACGGTTTTCACCGGACGCTGATCCCGGCGCTCCTGGCCTCTTTCCTTTTGGGGGTTGCGGGCAGGGCGGAGGCCTTCCAGGTTCACCCCGCCGCGGAAGGGCTTTACGCACATCAGCTGGGCCATCTTTTTTTCACCGCTTCCATGGGGATCCTCATCTACTGGTTGAGGACACACCGTCTCGTGACTGAGAAAGGGTGGCGTTTCATCCAGTACTCCGCCCTGTTCTTTATTCTCTGGAATGTCGAGGCCGTGGCGGTGCACTACCTGGATGGTCGCCACGATTTGTTCCAGACCATCAACGCCGGCTCCTGGCACGGCGAAATCACCCCGGTCCAGGGGTTGAAGTTTCCGACGGTCCTCTACTACATCGGCAAGATGGATCATCTCGTCTGCGTGCCCGCCATTCTGTTTCTTTACCTGGGCTTGCGCGACCTGCTGCACAAGGCACGGACGGCGCGGGTCGAGGAAGTGCCGAAATGACCATGAGCCTGCCTCTTTTTCCGATCTGGATCGTCGACCTGGCCGGCTCGGCCCTTATGATCGTTTTTTCCTTCATGTGCGTCGTTCTGGCCGGGAGACTGAAGGACCAGGACCGGAACAACGTCGTCTGGACCTACCTGCTGTGGCTGAGCTACGCCCTTGCCGCCTTTGCGGTGTCCCGCTCCGTCGGGCACATACTCAAACGCATTCTGCTCGGCGCCGGTCTGGGTTCGGCCTGGGAATCCCTCAAGCCTTACAGCGGTGCCGTCAACACGATCACGTTCATGGTGGTGGCGTCCATTACGCTTTTTTTCGAACGAAGCTGGAAGATCTACCAGGAAATCCTGGGAGACAGGCAAGCCCTGGTCGAAGCGCACGAAAAAGTGCTGTTCGTCAACCGCAACCTGGAAGGCCTGATCGCCGAGAGGACCCGGGAATTGGCTTTGTCGGAACGGAAGTACCGCAGGATTTTTGAAGTCTCGCGGGACATGATCATGCTGGTTTCGCCCCAGGGCAGAATATTGGACCTCAATCCCGCCGGCGCCGAAATGCTGGGCGTTTCCATGGAAGACACGCTTTCGGGAAAGGTTTTCCTCAAGGATTTTCTCCATAGCCCGGCGGACTGGGACCGGCTCGAGAACGAGCTGATAGCGAGAGGATACGTGCCTGACACCGAGCTGCTTTTCAGGAAGCCGGATCACTCGGCGTTCAGCGTGCTTTTGAGCTGTGCCACGGAGAACTTTGCGGATGGGAGGTTCGATGCGATTCACTTGCTGGTGAAAGACATCTCCCAGCGCAAGACCATGGAGCAGCAACTCCTCCAGGCGGACAAGCTGGCTTCCGTCGGCCAGTTGGCCGCCGGCATCGCCCATGAGATCAACAACCCCTTGAGCGTCATTCTGGGATACACGCAACTCCTGCTGCGAAATGAACCGCAGGGGACGCAGCGGTACGAGGACTACCGCATCGTCGAAAAACACGCGCGCACCTGCAAGAGAATCGTGGGGGATCTGCTCAGTTTCGCCAGGAGCACCAAGACGACCAAGGGAGAAGCGAACGTGAATGTCGTCATCGAGGAGACGCTCGATGTGCTGAGGCATCATTTCGAACTGGATGGAATCGGGATCGAACAGGAATTCGATCCGTCCGTACCCACGCTGAGCATGGATCGGGAGAAAATCAAACAGGTGCTCATGAACCTGCTGATGAACGCCAAACAGGCCATCGGCAAGAAAAAGGGAAGGATCAGGCTGGTGACCCGCTATGACCGGGAGGGCCGGGCCGTCTCGATTCAAGTGGCCGATGACGGCTGCGGCATCGCTCCGCAGAGTTTGCCGCGAATCTTCGACCCCTTCTTCACCACGAAGGGAACGGGGGAAGGCACGGGCCTCGGATTGTCGGTGAGCTACGGGATCGTCCAGGACCATGGCGGTGAAATTCGGGTGGAAAGCGAACCGACCTGCGGCGCGACTTTCACGCTGATTCTGCCCGTTGCCGGGAAGGAGCCGGACGGGGTATGACAAAAGAGACTCTGCTGATCGTGGATGATGAGGAAGACCTTCTCCAGCTGCTCAAACGCAGCCTGGAACCGGATTTGGGCTGCGAGGTGAAAGTCGCGTCATCGGGCGGGGAAGCCTTGAATGTGCTGGAACGGGAACCCGTGGATCTCCTCCTGGTGGACATGAAAATGCCTGAAATGAACGGGCTCGAGCTCCTGGAACAGGTCCGCGCCGGCTATCCATGGCTGACGGTGGTGATGATGACCGCTCACGGGTGCATCGAACTGGCCGTCCAGGCCATCCGCATGGGCGCGTATGACTTCATCACCAAACCGTTCGACCACGAAACGCTTGTGCTCAGCCTCAACAAAGCGCTCGAGCGGAGCCGGCTGCTTCGCGAGAATCTCAACCTGCAAAGGCACGTTCAGATGCACGAGGCGTTCCAGAACCTCGTGGGGAAAAGCGCTCGAATGCAGCGTGTCTACGAAGCGATCCAGATGGTCGCAAAGACCGACCTGACGGTTCTTATCACAGGGGAATCGGGTACCGGCAAGGATCTTGCCTGCCGAGCCATACACGCTCTGAGCGAACGACGATCCAACCCCTTCGTGGCGGTGAACTGCCCGGCCATTCCGGAAAACATTCTCGAAAGCGAGCTGTTCGGCTACCGGAAAGGGGCTTTCACCCATGCCACGCAAAACCGGGCGGGCCTCTTCCAGGAAGCCCACAAAGGAACCATATTCCTCGACGAAATCGGCGACATCAGCCCGAACATCCAGGCCAAGCTCCTGAGAGTCCTGCAGGAGAAGGTGATCAAACCGCTCGGCGACACGAAGTCCGTTTCGGTGGACGTCCGGGTCGTCGCATCCACCAACCGGGACCTGGGGGATAGGATCCGACGCGGGGAATTCCGCGAGGACCTGTTCTACCGCCTCAACGTGCTGCCGATCGTGATGCCTTCCCTGCGGGAGCGTCCCGAAGACATTCCTCTCCTGGTGAACCACCTGATCGAAAAGCACTGTACCGCCCTGAACCGCCCCCGGAAATCCGTCGCCCCCGAACTGACGGAGATTTTCCTGCGGGCGCCCTGGCCGGGGAATGTCCGCGAGCTGGAAAACGTCATCGTTCGAGGCATTCTGTTCGCTTCTCGGGATGAAATCCTCCCCGAGGACGTCGGGTTTCATCGCCCGGTAAAAGGGCGGATACCCGGAAAGGATGCCCCGTCGACGAACGTGCCGTACAAAGATGCAAAGGAGGAAGCTCTGAGAGGCTTCCACGCCGAATACCTCGGAGGCGTTTTGTCGGCGACCCGGGGCAACGTCAGCCAGGCTGCGAAGCTCTGCGGCCTGGAACGCCAGGCGCTGCAGCAGCTTCTGCGCCGCTACGGCATCCGATCGGATGCCTACAGGACAAACTGAGAGCCGCCGGGAAAACCCCGTGGCGCGCCACTGCGGCTCGGACTCGTGTCGCGGGGGCCGGGAAGCCCCGATACGGGACCAAGGCCGATTTTGTCCGCGCGGGCCGCAGGAGACCGCTTCATCGGGGACGGCGGGATTCCGGACGGATGTCGATCGATTATTGATCGGAGGACGACATGGAACGAGAAGGTTCCCGCGGGAGCTCGCCTGAGCGGGATCAACAAGGAGGGCGGACGCCCTCCGGAACGGAAGGATTGAGCTTCCATGGCAGATGAGAGACCGAACATGCCCATTCCCGAAGAGACCCTCAACCTGATACTGGAACGGCTCGAGGCGGTGGAGCGACATGTGGCGGACGGTCGCGGCCTTCTGGAAGACAGTCGACGCTACTTCCAGGAACTGCGTCAGAAAGAACTGGAACTGTTGCAGAAAGACCTGGAGATCGAGCGTCTGAAGAGAGACCTGTACTACCAGAAGAAGCTGTGCGAAAAGGAAATGGAAGCCCGTTCCAACGCGCTTGAAGAAAAATGCCGTTTCCTGGAAAAGGACCTGGAGGCGAGGATCAACCGGGAGCGCGAGCTGTTTGAAAGACGGCTCGCCGCGGAACAGGGCCTGTGGGCGGAACGGCTGGCCGGCGAGCAGGAGGAGTGCGCGCGGCGGCTGGCCGATGCCAAAAGAAGCGAAGGCTTCTGGGCGCGTTTGATCAGGATGCTGACCTGGAGTTGATAGGAATCGGAAGTGCCCGGCTTTACGGCTTGATCCGGGAATTCGGCATGGGAAGGGATTTCCGCACCGCCGTTATCAGAGGATTGGATTCCAGGCGGCGGGCAGGGGCCGTCGCACGGCACCTGCACAGGGCGCCGACCACGAAAAGGATCGAAAGCGATGACAATGAAAGAACGTTTGATGGAGCTTGTAGTGCAGCACGCCTTTCGCTACTCGGATACGCCCGTCTTCAAGCTGGTCCACGGGGGGCTCAGCAAGTTCTACTTCAACTGCAAATCGGTCACCCTCGACCCCGAGGGCCAATACCTGATCGGAAACCTCATCTACCGGGCGGTGCGCGACCTGAAGATCGACGCCGTCGGCGGCCTCACCCTGGGAGCGGATCCCATGGCGAATGCGACGGCCTACACATCGTGGCTGGAAAAGGATCCCATCCAGTGCTTCGTTGTGCGGAAGAAAGCCAAAGACCACGGAACGGCGAGCCTCATCGAAGGAAAGGTCAAGGCGGGGAACCGGGTCGTGGTGCTCGACGATGTGATCACCACCGGGGGGTCCACCCTGCAAGCCGTTGCCGCCTGCCGCAGCGCCGGGCTCGAGGTCGTCAAGGCGGTCGTTCTGGTGGACCGGCAGGAGATGGACGGCAGGCAGAACATCCTGAAGGAAGTCCCGGAGCTTGAAGCACTGGTCACCAGGGACGAGATTTTCGAGCGGTTCCGCAGGGGAAAAAATCAATAGTCCTCAAGGTTCCTCCAAATCCAACCCGTAAAAGGACCTTATTCTTTGAATCAGGCCTGCGCAGTGGTTATCTTGATGCAGGAAAGGGGGGCATTCCGAATCGACAGAGATGGATGTCTCAAAAACAGGGTAAATCACGGTGATGAACCGTGTCGAATATGGAGGGGCCGAATGAACGAGAATACTTGCAGCACGAGAGATTTCGAGGCTGTTTTCATGAAGAAAGGGAGCCCTGCTCGATCCCGGGCGCTTGAAGGGCACGGGCATCCTTCCGGTGTGGGCTTTCCGAACCGCGAAATCGGGCAGTTGAACGATACGGCCGGCAGGAGCGTCTACGCCGAGAGTTTCGGGAAATACCTCAGGACGGAAAAGGAGGAGCCGAAGTTTTCCCGGGAAGAACGGGAGAAAAGGGAAAAGGCCAGGCGCGCAAACGAAATCTATCGGCGGGCCTGCAGCGATACCGGGTTGAAGAAGTGTTTCTTCAGTGATTTCGGTGACTGGAGCGATTTCGTGACGGGAAGGATAAGCGAGGCTGAGTTTGTGGAAAGAACTGAAACCACGGCAAGGGCAATGGCTCTTGAGAACAACTGAAAGACGGGAGCCTGAAAGGCGGCGTTTTGCCGCGCCGGTCAGAGACGACCTGGTCCGAATCCGAAAGCCGCAATGAAAAACGTTGCGGCTTTCCTGTTTTTCCACTCCCGACGGGGTCCGCTTTCTAAAACCACTTCTTGCTCCGGAAAAAGGAAAGCATGCCGATCGCCACGGCAAGCATGACGACAACGGTCGCGAAGAATCCCCCCAGGGAATCCTTTCCAGGCAGTTTGTCGAAGTTCATGCCGTAGAAACCGGTAATGAACGTGAGAGGAATGAAAATCGTGGCGATTATGGTGAGCACCTTCATGATTTCGTTCATTCTGTTGCTCACGCTCGAAAGATAGATGTCGATCATCCCGGAAAGGGTTTCCCTGAGCGTTTCTGTGGTCTCGATAATCTGCACCGCGTGGTCGTACACGTCGCGAAGATAGATCCGGGTCTGCTCCTCGATGAGCCGGGTCTCGCCTCTCCACATGCCGCTCAGAAAATCCCTCAGGGGCCAGACGAATTTGCGCAGCAGAACAAGTTCGTGCCGGATACGGTAAATGTCCTGGAGAGTGCCCCGGCCGGGCTGCCGGACCAGCTCTTCCTGCACCTCTTCGATCCTGTCGCTCAACGCTTCGGCCACGGTGAAGTACCTGTCGACGACACAGTCCATCAAGCCGTAGGCAAGGTAGTCACTGCCCATTTTTCGGACGCGTCCTTTTCCTTTTCTGAGCCTTTCCCGCAAAGAATCGAACACATCCGATTCCGCTTCCTGAAAGGATATCACGAGGTCGCGTTTGAGTATCAGGCTGACCTGGGTCGAGTCGAGATTTCCCGCTCCTTTCACGTGGCCGAGCGTTTTGAGAACCATGTACAGATAGTCCCCGTAGTCTTCCATCTTCGGCCGTTGTTCGGTATTGACGATGTCTTCGGTGGTGAGGGGGTGCAACTGGTAAAGGTTCCCCATCTTTTCGATGAGATCGACGTCGTGAATGCCGTTGACGTCGATCCACGTCATTGCCGAAGCCGTTTCGAGGGCACGGCAGTCCACCGCCGATGCGACCGTCTTCTCGACGACCGTATCCTCGGTGTATTGAATCACGGAGATGCGCACGGGTTCGGACCTTTTCGCGCCGACGTGGACCGCGGATCCGGGGGCAAGGCCCGTCTTTTTCGATCTCCTGCTGTAGCTTCTCGGCATCGCGTTTTCCTCCTCACGATCGGTTCCCGGGGAAAAATCACCTGACGCACTGAAACTAGCAGATTTCAGCGGCGATGAGAATTGCCGATTCGGCCGTTTTCATTTACAAAAGCTCGGTGTGAGTGAAAACTTCGCCGCTCGTGGCCCTCTCCCACAGCCCGGAACCTTGCGGCGGAGATTGCCGTCCCGTATATAATGACGAAACAGGCGTGGACTCGGGTCGATTCGCGGTTCGACTTGCCGAACCGCGGCACGGAAAGGGCTTTTGAAGTGAAGGATGCCGATGAAGTGAGGGATGCCGATTACTGGATCAAGAAGCTCGGACTCTCGGTGCACCCCGAGGGAGGCTATTTCGTCCAGACGTTCAAATCCGCCGAAATGATTCAAGGCGCCGGACTGCCGGACAGGTACGGAGGGCCGAGGGCATTCGCCTCGTTTATCTATTACTTGCTCGAGAGCAATGACTTTTCGTGCCTCCACCGCTTGAAGTCGGACGAGGTATGGCACTATTACGCCGGCAGTTCCCTGACCCTGTTCATTATCGACGAGAGAGGCAACCTGCTGCAGAAAAAGCTCGGCAATGATCCTGAAAAAGGACAATCCTTTCAGGTGATCATCAGGCATGGCCATTGGTTCGGGGCCATCGTGGACGATTCCGGATCATTCACGCTGGCGGGATGCACGGTCGCACCCGGATTCGAATATGAGGACTTCAAACTGGGCAACCGGCGGGAACTGGTGGATCTGTTTCCGGAGCATCGGTTCATCATTGAAAGGTTGACCCGCTGACGACCATCGCCCGGGCAACGGTTCCGCCCCGACCGGTGCCGCGTGCCGGGCCGGTCTTCAATCCCGTTTGACATACAGCGCCGCGATTCCCTGCCCGCCCGGATCGGGCACCAGCAGTTCGAGGCGCTCGTAACGGGGAAGAATTCTGCCGAAACCGTAGACGAGGTAGAGTGCCCCGGGGCGTGCCTCGTTCTCGATCCTTCCGGCGAATACGTCGTGCAGCGTGATGTAGGTGTAGAAGAGATCGATATCGGAGAATCGGACTCCGGTGGCCTTGAAGATCCGTCGGTAAGTGTCCGGTTCGAGCGAGCTCCCGGACAGGAGGAAAATGTTGGGCGGGGGAAGCGGCAGTTGAGCCTCCCGCAGCAGCGCTTCAACGTCTTCCTTCCGCTGGGGGTACTCGGAAAGGATCTCGGGATCGATCTCGATGCCGATGGATGTCTTGACGAAATAACTCATCAACACGTTCACCCTGCCGTCGGCGCAGCCAAGATCGGCGAAGACGGTCCGCTCCGGGTCGATGTAACCGGAGGCCCTCATGGCTGCGGCACACTCCGCCAGCTTGAAGAGATCCGTCGATTTGCGATAACCCTCGAAGCCTTCGTACCCGTACCTGCGCTCGTCGTAAAAACCGGCAATCGTCTCCAACACACTTTCGGTGATGCTCTTTTCCATCTTTCAGCGGCTCACGAATGCCCTGACCGTTTCATGCACCGCGAAAACGGCGTCCATTTCACGGCCCATGACCGTCTGCAGGGCTACAAGGTCCTCATGGGCGACCAGGTCCCGAATCTTCCGGCACAGATAATTGAGGCAGAGGATGTGCCGGACTTTCAGGACACAGCCCGTTTCACCCAGAAAATAACAGCTGTTGGGACTCTTTGGCTTCGCGGACAGGGAACACCCGAGCAGCAGGTTGACCAGGAGCAGGGTGGGGCTATACCGGTTTTCTATCCCCGCTCCGCAACAGCTGCCGCCCTCTTCCTCCTCGCATTCCCGGCAGGCCGCGACGATACCGGAATCGAACATGGCCCGGCGGCATTCGGCGATCGCCGCATCGAGGCCGGCCAGACCCGCCGCGACGGCCTTGTCCCGCAGCAGCCGTTCGCTGTGGGACGCGAACAGCTCCCGGGCCGCGGTGATTTTTCCCGAGATCGAGGCGGCGGAAGGTGTTGCGGTGCTTTCGGTCATCCTGAAGAGTCCTTGTGGAGTGAGCGAGCCCGTCAATCCGCGCTCGGACCGTCAACTATTTGCGAATGGACAGCCTTTTCATCCTCGAATCGAACGTGGACCGGTTGACCCCCGCTTCCCGCGCGGCTCGGGTGATGTGCCACCTGTTCTTTTCGAGCAGGTACAGGATGTAGGCCCTTTCAAGCTCTTCCCAGCTGAAGCCCTCGAAGGAAAAGGATGCGGGTGGAGACCCCTTGCCTGTGCTCACCGGGTCGACGGACGGAGCGGGCCGGGAGGATTCGACGGAAGACGGAGCAACGGACGGGAAGTGCAGAGCCAGTTCCTCCCGGCTGATGGTTTCGCCGGTCGATACCACGATGATATGTCTCACGAAGTTTTCGAGCTCCCGGATGTTTCCCTGCCAGGGGTAACCGCAGACATACTCAAGTGCCCCGGAAGAGAGTCTCCTGGCCGGGATTCCCAGCCTCAGCGCCTCCCTGGCGAGGAAATGATCGAGCAGCAGGGGAATGTCCTCACGTCTTTCCCGCAACGGCGGGATGTGAATCGGCAGCACGTTCAGCCGGTAGAAGAGATCTTCCCTGAACGTCCCCCCCGCAATGGCGCCATTCAGGTCTTTGTTCGTCGCGGAAATGATCCTCACGTTCACACTCCGGGGACGGTTTTCGCCCAGGGGTTTGATCTCATTGTACTGAACCACTCTCAGTATCCTCGCCTGAAGCGCCAGAGGCATATCGCCGATTTCGTCCAGAAATATGGTGCCCCCGTCGGCCGCCTCGAAAATGCCGGTCTTGCTCTTGACGGCGCCGGTGAAGGCGCCCTTTTCGTATCCGAACAGTTCGCTTTCCAGGAGAGTATCGGGTATGGCGCTGCAGTTTTGCACCAGGAAAGGATTGCCCTGGCGGCAACTGAGCCGGTGGATCTCCCGCGCGATGAGCTCCTTGCCGGTCCCGCTCTCTCCTGTGATCAGCACCGGGAAATCCGTCCGGGCATAATCCTCCGCCAGTTTCATCACCTTGATGAATGCCGGGCTCCGGCCCAGGGCGACCTCCTGGCTGCGAAGCGCTTCAAGCGTCTGTTTGAGCTTCTCGTTCTCCCTCACCTGGTCCGAATACACGAGGGAATTGCTCAGGGCCATGGCGCCGATATCGACCAGATGCTGGAGCAGCTCCAGGTAATCCTGGTTCAAATTGAGGCGATTACCCCCCGCGCTGGTGTCGATCAACTGCACTGCGCCGTAGACTTCTCCGCTCTTGAGAAAAAGGGGAAAGCACAGAATGAGCCTGCTCTTCACGGTGATGTTGTCTTCAACCTCCTTGAAGTGCCGGTCATCCTTGCCGGGTTCTGCGACGGTCATGCTGCCGTGTTTGATGACCCAGCCCACAATGCTCGGTCGCCTTGCACTGATCGCGATTCCCTTGATGCTTTCACTCTGGCTTCCCACGGCTTCCACGCACTGGTATCCGTCGCCGCGCCGGACCCAGATGGAACCTCTCTCCACATTCTGAAGATCGAGCAGGGCCGAAAGGAACTTGCGCTGCAACCGCTCAGGGTCGAGTTCCTCGGATATGGTCCTGTAGAAATTGAATGGAGTGATGGTCTGGCTCATGCTTTTCTCTCGTGTTCCGTCGTCCCGGGGAGTACTCCTTCTCCAGGCGCCGCTCGGGCTCCCGAATATCCATCGGAGATTAATCCTCGCAGGACTCGACGCAGAAGGTCAAGGGGGAAAGTGGTTTACCGCCCTCGCCGGTCATCCGATTCATCGTCGAGGGCGGTCGCAGGACGCATCCGGCGGCCGTCCCAAGCGTTCCGCCCCATGAAACGGCTCCAAATATCGCTATGATGGGACTCAAGAATATGGTAACAGAACACGAATTAGTATTTAGAATGAAAGGCTTGGAATCGGCCTTGCAAGAGCTTGCGGCCGGGGAGAAACACGGGAGACCCGCCGAGGATATGGCTTCGCCGGGCGAGCGACAGAAAGCTTTGGACCAAGCACAACGGAAGGTGCGGATATGCGGGAGATGAACGCCAGAACGGTCTCCATCGGCCTTTGCGATGGGACCGTGATCGCAGGCAAAATCAACATTGGAAATACCCGGCGCTTGTCCGATTTCTTGAACAGGCAGGACAATCTCTTCATCGTTCTTTTCGACGTGACCGAGGGAGGGAAGGAAAGCAGCGTGGTCTTCGTCAACAGACAGCAAATCGTTTGGGCGAAACCGGTGGAAGACGGCCAGCCCCTCACTTCCGAAATGTAAACACGGGCTCTTTCGAAACCGCCGCAACCATGGCGCTGACGGTCGCCGGGCGATCCCCGACGCCGTAACCGCGCGTGGAAAACCGCAAATCACAGGCTCCACCCGGGTGGGCCTTCCCGGCGTATCGATGCTTCGACGGCACCGCAGACCGGAGCACCATTCGATCCCGGACGCAGCGCTCGACGGGCGGCCCTCACCGCCTTGATCGCTCACCCCGAGCGGGCGGCAACCCTGCCGTGAAATGACGCCTCCCGAGTGAAGAGACTGAGCAGCCCCCGTGGGCCTGCCTCATGATCGATTCCCTCCCGTTCAACGCGCCCTGCCCATCATTCCGAATACAAAAAAACGAGCCAGGCTCGTGAGAACCTGGCTCCCCGAAAAGGAAACTTTGCGCAAGCGTGAAAAAAGGTCTGTCAGGATTGCAGGCTCCAGCCTGCTCTAGCTGCTAAAATAGCAGTTTCTGATCGTTGCGGAATAGGGTGAATCATGTATTTTCCAGGTAGGGAAACTGTAGTTGACCGGTAGGGAGATCGGGTCTGCGGTGTAGAAAGTGAAAAGGATGGGGCCGAGATTGCGGGTCCCCATCGTGTGGTTTTTCACATCGGGGCCGCTCCCGTCGTTGCGCCCCGTCGACCACTCACCCGTCCGGAGGAATGGGCCACACGTCACCCTCTGCGACGGCATGCATCGCGGCGGGCTCGACGGCAACCTCGGACACCGCGGAACACTTCCGGACCGAAGGTGATCGAACGGGTGGGACTGGGGTTCCGTACCGGCGGAGGCGGATTTCTGAGTTTTATTGCGACACGATTTGTGCTAAGAAAGAGCACTCCCTGAAAAAGGCAATCGCTTTCACACAAATTGATGGATTTTTGTTTATGGACTCTGTGAAAGTGCCGACTTAGGACACAAGGAGCTCTGAACTCATGCGTAAACGGGCGCTGGTGTATTGTTTCTCCGCAGTGTTTGCGGCATCGTCCATTTTTCCTTCAGCGCCGCCGGCTCAACAGACCCAGGGACAGCAAACGGGAGAGCCGCTCCAGGAACTCCAGGAGCAATGGCGGCAGATCATGAAAAACGAGCACAACCCGGCCGCCAGAAAACCCAACCCGGACGGGAAACCCACCTTCGGGCCGGAGCGGGAGCGCCGCAGCTCGAAGTACTCCAAGAAGAGGAGTACGCGCCGTGGTTCCAAGTATTCCAAAAAGAGGGGTACGCGCCACGGTTCCAAGTACTCGAGGAAGAAGAGCAAACGCACGTCCGTGTCCTCGAGGAAGGACGGCCGCCGTTACGGCAGCAAGGCCTCCGGCAAGAGCCGTTATGCCGGCAAGGCCTCCGGCAAGAGCCGGTATGCCGGCAAGACCTCCGGCAAGAGCCGCTACGGCAGCAAGTCGTCCAAAGGGCGCGCAGAATGGAAGTCCTCGAAAGCGAAATCCGTTTCCAAGGGAACGGGGAGCGGAAGAGGTCACAAGAAGTCGCTTGACAAAACGAAAAAAAGCTCTGCCAAAAAAAAATCGACAAAGCGATAATGACCACCAAATTTCTTGTACATTTAATGAATTGTACATAGAATGGATGCGTGCGAGATCCTTTTCTCAGAGAGGCGGTCTTTTTGAGGAGGATTTTTTTGAGGAGGAAAGGAGTTTAATATGAAAGGCAAGATTGTATCGGTATTGACGGCAATCCTCTTTGGGGCAACGATGATGGTGGCCCCCGTCGGCGCCGCGACCAAGGAGCCGACAGGGACTGCGACGGAACAGGCCAAGGCCGAGAAGAAGACGACCAAGAAGAAGGCCACCAAGAAGAAAGCGACCAAGAAAAAGACCACTAAGAAAAAGACCGCGAAGAAAAGCACCAAGGGCAAGAAGAAGGCTACCAAGCCCACTGAAACCAAGGCTTAATGGGTACTGGTCGATGAGCAGTAAAACACCGCCTCTTTGAGACACCTTCCGGAGGAAACTCCGGGACACAACGGCTGAAAAGGCCCCCGCGCACTCAGTGCCCGGGGGCCTTTTTGTTGGTGCGCCCGGCAGGGCGCGCCTGCCGGAAATCGCGCTCGAACAGGCGGGTTACTGGCGGCTGATCTTCACTGCGCACAGCTTGCCGCACATGGTACAGGCTTCACGGTCCTGGGTCACCTGGAGGCGTTTCTTGACCAGGTCGGGGTCGAGCGCCTCCTTGACGATCCCATCCCAATCGAGTTTCTGGCGCGCAATGGAAATGCGGCGGTCCGCCTCGATAGCGCCGGGCAACCCCTTGGCGATATCCGCAATGTGCCCGGCGATCCGGCAGGCCATGACTCCCTGGTAGACGTCGTCCGCGTTGGGCAGCCCGAGATGCTCCGCAGGCGTGACGTAACAGAGGTAGTCCGCCCCCGCCGCCCCGGCGATGGCCCCGCCGATGGCTGCCGTGATGTGGTCGTAGCCCGCCGCGATGTCTGTCGGGAGAGGTCCCAGAATATAGAATGGCGCGCCGTTGCAGAGCCGCTTCTGGAGTTGCATATTGGCCTGGATCTGGGGCAGGGGGACATGTCCCGGGCCTTCTATCATCACCTGCACGCCACGCCGATATGCCCGCCTGGCCAGTTCGCCGAGGATCATCAGTTCCTCGAGTTGGGCGCCGTCGGTGGCGTCCACCACGGTGCCCGGCCGGAACCCGTCTCCGAGGCTCAGGGTGACGTCGTGTTTGTGAGCGATCTCCAGAAGGTCGTCGAAATGCTCGTAGAGAGGGTTCTCCTTCTTGTTCCGGCGCATCCAGTGCATGTGAATGGAGCCCCCGCGGCTCACGCAGGGCATTACCCGCTCGTAAGCCTCGAGTTTTCTCACGGAATCCAGTGTGACCCCGCAATGCACCGTGATGTAGTCGAGCCCCTCGCCGCACTGCTGCTCGATGCTGCGAAGCAGCAGGTCTCCGTCCATTTTTTCCAGCGATTCGTGCTTTGCCGTCATCTCCGCGGCGAGGTAGTAGATGGGCACCGAACCGACCATCACGGGAGAGTTCTCGAGGAAGAACCGGCGAAACGCGGCCAGGTCGCCTCCGGTGGAAAGATCCATGATGGAATCGGTTTTCGCCCGAAGGGCCGCGTCCAGCTTCTCCCGCTCCATTTCAAAACTGGCGCATTCATTGCTGGTGCCCAGGTTGGCATTCACCTTGGTCTTCAGCCCGCGACCGATGGCGCGCACAATCGGGAAAAGATGATTGTGGTTCCTGGGTAAAACGGCGTGCCCCTCCGCGATCGACTGACGCAGCTGCTCGGCGGTGATGGGCTCTCCGTTCACCGCCTGTTTCATTTCCTCAGTGACGGTACCTGCTTTTGCATGATCCAATTGTGTAGGCACTGTGTCCTCCTCCGTTGTCATGAAGAGAGGCGTTGTGAAGCTGAGATCGATCAGGATTCCGCCCAGAAACAAAAAGGCCGTTCGAGAAAACGACCTTCCGGGATACTTGGATGTATCCCGTTCGCCGATTCCTCCGCCAGTATGATCTGGATCAGGTTCCAAGGGTATCATCTCAGCTCTCCCTTTGGAGAGCACCCCCCCGGCTGTTGAACCTATTTGTGTATTCGATCACTAATCAGATTATCCAACCTGAATGAAAAAATCAATGCTTTTGACCCCGCGTTTTCAGTCGGACAGCTCACATTTGTGGTGATCCTGGGCGTCGATGACGGCCAGGGACGTCGTGTTCACGATGTCCTCGAGATCGCAGTTGCGTTGCAGAACGTGAATGGCTTCACTGGTCCCCATAAGGATCGGACCGATTGCCTTGGCGCCCCCGAGGCGTTCCATCAACTTGAAGGCGATGTTCCCGGCCTCCAGCGACGGGAAGATCAGGACGTTGGCTTTCTTGCGCAATGTGTTGAAATCATAGACCCCGTTGAGAATCTCCGGCATCACTGCCGTGTCGGCCTGCATCTCGCCGTCGATGAGCAGGTCCGACCTGCGCTGTTTGACAATCCGTGTCGCGAGTGCCACCTTATCGGAGCGCGGGTGGCGAGTGCTGCCGAAGTTGCTGAATGAGAGCATGGCAATGCGCGGCTCGATATCCAGCCTCTTGGCGGTTTCCGCCGCCATGATGGCGATTTCCGCCAGCTGTTCCGCGGTTGGATCGATATTCACGGTGGTGTCCGCGAAGAACATCACTTCCTTCGGGAAGACCATCATGTAGACGCCGGCGATGACGGAAGTGGTTTCTTCCAGGGGGAGCACCTGGAGCGCGGGTCGGATAGTGTCCGGATAATGTTTGTTGACCCCGCCCACCAGACCCTCGGCATCGCACATCTTGACCATCATGGCTCCGAAATAGTTGGGATTGTTGCGCAGAATGTACCTTGCTTCCTCCCGGGTGATCCCCTTGCGGGACCTCATCTTGTAGAACGTCTGCACGTAGGCTTCGATGCGCTCGAAATTCCGGGGATCGACGATGTCCGCACCCTGCAGGTCCAGGTGAAGCTCCGCGATCCGATCCTTGATGACCTGGCAGTCACCCAGGAGGATGGGCCTGGCGATGCCTTCATCGAGAATCACCTGACAAGCGCGCAGGATCTTGGGATCTTTTCCTTCGAGGAAGACGATCCGCTTGGGATTTCGCTTGGCTTTGTGGATGACTCGACGCATGATTTCCTGCGAACGTCCCAATCGGCTTTCGAGGCTGTCCCGATAGGCGTCCCAGTCGTTGATCGGCCGCCTGGCAACCCCCGAATCGACTGCGGCTTTGGCCACCGCCGCAGCCTCCCAGATCAGTACCCGGGGATCGAACGGCTTGGGAATGATGTAGTTGGGCCCGAATTCGATGGGTTGGTTGCCGTAGGCCTTCAACACCGAATCCGGAACGTCCTCCATGGCCAGAGCGGCCAGAGCGTTCACCGCGGCGATCTTCATTTCGTCGTTGATGGCGGTTGCCCCCACGTCCAACGCCCCGCGAAAGATGAACGGAAAGCCCAGTACGTTGTTTACCTGGTTGGGGAAATCGGATCTCCCGGTGGCCATGATGAGATCGTCGCGAACGCTGACGGCCTCGTCGTACATGATTTCCGGTTCCGGGTTGGCCATGGCGAAAACGATCGGGTTGTCGGCCATGCTCTTGACCATTTCCCTGCTCACCAGCCCCGCGCGGGAGACGCCCGCGAACACGTCCGCGCCCCTGATCGCCTCGGCCAGGGTCCGCGGTTCGTTTCCGTTGGCCAGCCGATCCTTGTAAAGGTTCATGCCCTCCTTGCGGCCCTTGTAAACCAGTCCCTTGGAATCCACCAGGAAGACGTTCTCTCTTTTTGCCCCCAGCCTGATGTAGAGCTCCGCGCAGGCGATTCCGGCCGCGCCGGCCCCCGAAAAGACGATCTTCACGTCCTCGATTCTCTTGTCCTGAAGTCTGAGCGCATTGAGCAGCGCTGCGCCGGAAATGATGGCCGTGCCGTGCTGGTCGTCGTGGAATACGGGGATTTTCATTATCTCCCGCAGACGCTCTTCAATGTAAAAACACTCCGGCGATTTGATGTCCTCGAGGTTGATCCCGCCGAAAGTCGGCTCGAGCAGCTTCACGGTCCTGATGATCTCGTCCGGATCGTTCGTGTCGAGCTCGATGTCGAACACGTCGATGTCGGCGAAGCGCTTGAACAGGACGGCCTTGCCTTCCATCACCGGCTTGCCCGCAAGCGGTCCGATGTCGCCGAGGCCGAGTACCGCCGTGCCGTTGGTCACCACCCCGACCAGGTTTCCCTTGGCGGTGTATTCGAACACCTTTTCGGGGCTTTTCTCGATTTCGAGACAGGGTTCCGCAACCCCCGGTGTGTAGGCCATGGACAGGTCTCTCTGGGTGATGCAGGGCTTCGTCGACTTGACTTCGATCTTGCCGGGTCTTTCCTGGCGGTGATACTCCAGTGCATCCAATCTTCGAATCATTTCAACAGCTCCTGGAAAATTAAATTGTGGTTCATCCGGCTGGCGAATGCCTCCGGATCGCCGGGGAGTTCGTTATCTGCACGGGCATTGCATCCGGAGCCCTTGCACGCCGCAGGGGCTTCGGCGGCTCCGGATGCGAGCTGAAAGTACGGAACCCACGCCATGCCCGCGCGGACAGGTTTCCCGGCCTCGGGTGCCCGAACGAACACATGGCTCCATCTTGCGCCGTCCATGCGCGAGCCGCTTTCCCGGCGGCTCGACGGGCAACCCCCGCCTCCTTCGGCTCACGGCCCCGCGGGGAGGGCCGGTCCTCCGAACCGTTCGCCGCGGGATTCATATACTTGAAACAAGCCTGCGGTTTCGCGGGAATCGTGATCGTGAGGGAATACCGTGGGAAAAAACGTCCAACATCGGGGAACCAATTTTCACTTGGTACCGTCGCTCCGGGGAACCTCTTCATGGCACGGGCCGGACCCGCGACACGGCGCAACTCGCGCCCCGTCCTCGCGCATATTGCCCGCATTCGCCGCGTGCCCTCGGACATGATGCCGTCGATGGGCTCATCCTTGTTTCCACAGGTTGCCGCATGAGCCTCCCCATGGTCGCAAGATGCCCCATGAGCCGCACGGTAGACCGCACCCGCCGGGCCACGATCGTTTCATCTCATCGCCACGGAACTAGATAACATTTCCCGAGGATTTTGACACCCTTTCTCTGTCGTCGATTCCGACCGGGGCGCGAAGCGTCGGGGAGAAGCGATTCGAGTGCTCGTTGGCGATTCGCGTTCAAGTTCGCGGAAGAGGGGATCGTGGGGATATGCGCCGCGGACTTTCCCCGGCGCCTTTGATACCGAGGTGCGTTCAAGATGACACAACACCTGCCCGTCGGGAGGTGACACGGGCGGGGATAAACCTCGCCCCTACGGACCGATGTGCCCGTCAGACGTAGGGGAGGACTTTATGCCCTCCCGCCCAATGCACTCATCTTGAACGCAATTATCCATGCCCCCTGCGACACCCGCGAAGCATGAAAACAGACTCCCGAGGGAGTCTATTTTCTAGGTAAAATGGTATAGACGCCAATGCGGGTTCGCGCTGCCGCAGTTAAAAAATGAGAAACCCGGTGGACAATCTTTCCACCGGGCTGCAAAGAGCTCGGACGATGGTACCGCCGCTGCCGGCTTCCGTCCGTCAAGCGTGTCCCAGAAGGCGCATCCGTTCATCCGCCGCGGCGATGCGCTCCAACTCGAGCTCCGCCCTGAGCTCACGAAGCCTTGTCAGTTCTTTTTCCGTTTCAGTCCTCGCTCTTTCGTCGGGCGCACCCTCGGCGGCGAAATGACGCAGGCGCTCCTTGAGTGCCCTCGCCCGCTCATGTGCCTCGCGGATCCTTCTCAGCACGGCCTGCTCGCGTACCGTGAAAACGGCCTTGCGCTGAGCGCACCCGTACTCTTCCTCATATTCGCTCTCCGGCAATCGACAGCAATCGCAGTCGACCGAAGCCATCTTCAATTCGTTTTTCATCGCCCTTACCCCCTTCCATGATGCCGCGCACCGTTCATCTTTGAATCCATCGGGCGAATGCCCGATTTCCTGACGGAATCTTCCATGATCCAAAGATAATGCCTGCACCGGCGGAATGCCATGGACGCGGATGCGCCGAATTGCGCGGTTTGATGCCGGCTCGCCTTCGACGCGGTAACATGGGGCGGGGGCGTAAAGCCCTGCCCCGAAATTCAACGAGTCGCAGAAGGGACTGGGATTGCCCTCGCCGGCTCTGCCTTCCGCAGATTCCTCATTCCGCGGTCTTACCGTTAAACGCGAATCGGACGGTGCCCGCACGGGAGTCGAACAGGAGGGGTTTCGCAAGGCGGGGATGGGTTCGCGTGATTGCGGCACAAGGAGGACAGGATCCGATACGGGCGGCCCGAGCCGAGCCGATGTGACGCGCGTGTTGCCTCGCGGCCGTGAAGGCCGATCAGGGCTTCGCGCCCCGAGGTCTCATCGATCATGCATGGGGAGTCTTGAGCTACATGCTCTTGAGGCAAAGCTCCCGGTACTTGCACGCGAACTGATCGCAGAAGTCGGCGGCCTTGCCGAAGCAGTCGAAGTTGCCTTCCTGTGCCTGCCGCTTCCGGTAAATGGGCGTCAGGGCGTCCTTGAGGCATGTGCCGCACAGTCCGTGGGAGTACCCGTCACGTTCCGGTTCTCCCTCACCCCACGTCAAATTGCATCGTATACACTGGTACTTCATGCCACGTCCTCATGGAGCCCGTTCCGGCCCCGACGGCAAAGGGCGCCAACACACGCTGCGGGTCTTCCGGCTCCATGCCGGGGTTCCTGCCTTCATCGCTCAATGCACTCCCGCGCGTACATCGAATCCTGCCTGCCGCTGGAAAAGGAGACTACCGCGACAAATATGAGAGCAAAAGGCATGCCACCGGCAGAGGCCCCGCCACGGGCCATTCCACGGTGTTCGCGCGGCAACGGTTGAGCCGATGTTACAAATTTTGCACACACGGGTTACAATTCTTGTCATCGGGGGAGGAATTTCTCATGCTGCCGTCCGGAAGGCTCCCATGCTTTGAAGAAGGAGCCGGGAAACGGATGGGTGGCGGGAAGAGAATCGGACGCGGTGTTGCGGTCCGGCAGCTCACACGCAGAGGTGGAGCGGACCATGCCCTTATTGACGCCTGGGTCGGGAAGGCCCGTTTTAATGGAGTTGAACGGAGGAATCAGTCCTGCCCGAGGAGCTCCGAAACGATCTCCGCCGCTTCGCGAACCGCGACGGCGCAAACCGTGATGATCAGGCGTTTTTCTCTGGCTTCGGCCATGCCCTGCGGAGTCGAGATATCACAACCGAGCAGATCGCGGCACATGATGGAGCCGCAGCGGGCGCGGAAGGCGTTCGCAAACCGGTTGGCCGTGCGGTAGCATGCCTCCTTGGCTCTCTTGTCTCCCCGGCGGCAATAGCCGTGTCGGAGGCCGAGCGCCATCATGGCCCCGGAGACCGCACCGCAGACTTCGCCCATGCGGGCCATCCCACCGCCGAATGGAGCGGCGAGTTTCAATGCGTCTTCCTCGGATATGCCGAATCGGGGTGCGAAAGCGGCCAGCAGTGCCTGGGCGCAGTTGAAGCCTTCGTTGAAGCGGGAAAGGGCTTTCTCGATTTCGTGGTTCATGGGGAGTTCCTCGGAATCCGGGTGCCGCTGTGCGTTCGAATGAGCCACGGTCTCCAGCCGGGAAAACCCGCGGCATCGGAGAACCCGTTTGCCGTCGGCTCTAAAGTATGCAATTCCTGGCCCGTACCTGGTACCTCTCGTAGACGTCGACGGCCAGGGCGGAGATGGCTGAGGCCATGGCCTCCTTTCCCGGCAGCGTCAGTGGTGCGGGGACGCCGAGCTTCTCGAAGGACACAGGTTTCAGATACAGCTTCTGGTCCAGGGAGGCCAACTCCACGGGCGTGAAATTCTGGCCGAGGACCTTCTTCATCTCGATGGCCTGCATGTCCAGGCTTCTCAGGAACGCGAGAATGGCCAGCACATCGAAGTTTTTCTGAAAAACGTCGATGTTGACGTTTACCGCCCGCACATTGCCGGCCAATTGATCGTATGCCGCGCAATACTTTTCCATCCAGAGGTGAAAGCGTCCATAGGCTTCGAGGACCAGCTTGCGAAACCTGGTCTTTTGCGTCAAACCGCCGACGCGCAGGATCGGAAGGGTGCGGGGAAGTTTGCGCCGAAGGTAGGCGGCCCAGAACGACGGATCGGGCACCTTGAGCAACTCGGCCAGCCTCTGCCTCATGTCGTTTTCCAGCATCAGGTGGGACAGGCGGGTCAGGCGCCAGCCGGTCACTTCAGCCCGCAACCGCGCCTCCCGGGCTTGTTCGTCGATGTCCTCGATCTGGAGATCGACGAGACGCCGCTCCCTCACGTAATTTTCAACGACTTCTTCTTTTACCTGACGAGTCAGGCTGGCAATCAGGTCGTCTTCCATGGGACGCACCCCGGAAAAAACGCCGGTTTGCCCCCGCTAGCCCTTCTGCAGAAGGTGTGTCCGGGGGTTGAGAGTGACTTCGGGAGATTCGCTGCAATAACGGTTGTCACGCTTCAGAATCATGATTCGAATTGCCTCGGTGCCCGGTTCGAGCAGCACGATGGATTCGAACAGATCGTCGGTCGTGTCGCACGGGTAAGGGACTCCGCGCTCATTCACCCGGGAAATGTGACGGTGTGTTCTGGCGGACATCCAGACGGCCACGCCGTATCGTTTGGCAAGGTCCTTGATCTCCGCCAGGACCTTCCGATCGGTGTTTTCGAAATCGAGCCCGTCGAGGACCACCAGGGCAGGGTTGAACTTGGCCTGCTCCGTCAGGTTCTTGAGGCTCTGCTCGAGCTTCCCGGGACTGAACGTGCGGTTGAGGTAGGAGAGGATGAACCGGTGAGGTTCGATCTTTTGCTGCAACCGGGCAAGAGTTGCCGCAGGTTTCGCGGCCAGGGCGTTCCGTATCACTTCCAGGTACCACTGCTTGATCTTGTCGGGCATGATATCGATACAGACGTGGAGAACCGGCCGGCCCCGCAGCAAATGTTCGAGAGCGATGTGAGTGAGGCAGGCCGTCTTGCCCACCCCCGCGCGGGCCAGCAGTACACCGATTTCTCCAGGCCTGAGAGGGTTCCGCAACGCCATGTCGACCAGCAGGGTCGAATCCTGATTCATGGACTGTTCGGTAAGCATCCGAATATTCTCCTTAGAAAAGTGAGCGCTCCCGACGATCGCCTTTGCTGCTCTTCCTTGAGGACGGGCGCCGGTTGCGCGCCAATTCATCATACACCAAGGTGCCGGAGCGGGAAGAAATTTCTGCGCCGCATCCTGCCGCTATTTCTTCCGGGTCTTCTCTTCTTCCTTCTGTTTCCGGGCGATTTCCTCGGCAATACTCTTCGGGACGGGATTATATCGAGCAAATTCCATCGTGAATTCGGCCTTCCCCTGCGAGGAAGAGCGAAGCACCGTCGAATACCCGAACATTTCCGCGAGCGGGACTTCCGATTCAATGGACGAGAAGACCCCGTCCTCCGAGGTGCTGACGATCATGCCGCGGCGCTGGTTCAGGGTCCCGAGCACCGCGCCCTGGTATTCGGAAGGGGTCTCCACGACCACGCGCATGATCGGCTCCAGGATGATCGGATTCGCCTTGGCGTAAGCTTCCCGGAAGGCGCCGACGGCCGCCTGCTGGAATGCCATGTCCGATGAGTCCACCGAATGCGCGGCCCCGTCGTTGATGGTGACCTGCACCCCGACCACCGGGAATCCGGCGAAGCCACCCCTGCCGAGGCAGGCCTGGAACCCCTTCTCGCACGAAGGGATGTACTCCGTCGGGATGGCGCCTCCCGAAATGTTGTTCACGAAGTTGAAGTCCCCTTCCGCATAGGGTTCGAGAAAACCGGCCACCCGCCCGTACTGCCCGGCGCCGCCAGTCTGCTTCTTGTGCGTGTGGTTGAATTCGGCCCGGCGGGTGACGGTCTCGCGGTAGGCCACCTTCGGCATTCCAGTCTCCACCTCCGCCTGGTACTCCCGGCGCATCCGTTCCACGTATACGTCAAGATGCAGTTCCCCCATGCCGCACACGATCGTTTCGTTCGTTTCATCGTCCAGGTAGGTGCGAAACGTGGGATCTTCCTTTGTGAACCGGGCCAGGGCCTTGCTCATGTTCATCTCGGCCTTCTTGTCCCTGGGCTTGATGGCGAGCGAAATGACCGGAGCGGGAACGTGTATGGACGTCATGGCGTATCGCACCCGGCCGTCCGTAAAGGTGTCACCGGAGGCGCAGTCGATCCCGAACAGCGCCACGATGTTTCCGGCCACGGCGCTTTCGATGTCTTCCATCTCGTCGGCGTGCATGCGGATCAGCCGCCCGACCTTGGATTTCTTGCCGGTGCGCACGTTGACGATGGTATCCCCCTTGCTGAGCGTCCCCTGGTAGATGCGAACATAGGTGAGCTGGCCGTAGCGGCTCACTTCAAGCTTGAAGGCGAGCATAATCATGGGCTGATCCGGGGCGTTCCGGAGCACAACCGGCGCCTCATCCCGGTCGAGATCGAAAGCGTCGTTCGTGGTTTCCAGAGGGTCCGGAAGATAACGGACGACGGCGTCCAGCAACAGCTGAACTCCCTTGTTCTTGTAAGCCGACCCCACGAGCACGGGCGTGAGCTGAAGGGACAGGGTTCCTGCGCGGACGGCGTCGTGGATCAATTCCTCGGTGATCTTGTCGTCAAGGATGGCTGCGGTCAAGTCGTCGGAAAACATGGACGCGGCGTCGAGCAACTCCTCGCGCTTCTCGCGGGCCAGATCGATCAGATCGGCGGGGATCTCGGATTCCACCAGGTTCTCTCCGCTGGGCCCCTCGAAGCTGACGGCCTTCATGGTGATCAGGTCGATGATGCCGCGGTGCTCGTTCTCCAGGCCGAGGGGAACTTGCAGGAGCACCGCGTTGTGGTTCAGCTTCTCCTTGAGCTGGCGGGTGACTCGGAAAGGATCGGCCCCGGTGCGGTCGCACTTGTTGATGAAGGCCAATCTGGGCACCTTGTAGCGGACCATCTGACGGTCCACCGTCACCGACTGCGATTGCACGCCGCCCACCGCGCAGAGGACGAGAACGGCGCCGTCAAGCACGCGCAGGGCCCGCTCCACTTCGATGGTGAAATCGACGTGACCGGGAGTATCGATGATGTTGATGGAATGGCCGTTCCATGTGCAGTGGGTGGCTGCTGACTGGATGGTGATGCCGCGTTCCTTCTCGAGTTCCATGAAGTCCATGGTGGCACCCACGCCGTCCTTGCCCTTCACGTCGTGGATGGCATGGATGCGCTGGGTATAGAAAAGGATGCGCTCGGTCAGAGTCGTCTTGCCCGAATCGATGTGAGCGCTGATTCCGATGTTGCGCAGTTTGGTCAGATCGCCGTTGAACATGACTTTTCCTTAAGAGTTCCTTTCAAACATACCCGGGTCGCGACAATCCGATAGTCGGAGTGAAAAATCGGAAAAAGAAAGCGGGCACCCTGCAGCGTGCCCGCTCGAAGCTATCCAATATAACGAATTGAGAAAAAAAAGCAAAGGGAAAATACACTTCCCGGAAAGAGCGCATCGATTCACAGCGCGCAAGGCCTGGCGTGCCGCACAAAAAAATCCCCCTCCCGAGAGGGGGATTCGACGAATCGCGTCTTGAGACTCTTGAGACCGAAGCCCGGAGGCCGGCCCGAACTATTTCCTGGCCAGCTTGTCCGCCTTGCCTTTAGCCGGGGCCTTCGACGTGCCCTGCTTCTTCGGCTCAGCCTTGGAATCCTTACCGCTCAGGCCGGCCTTGGTCTGAACCTTGGTGTCTTTGCTCTGCGAAGAGGGAGCCTTTGTCTTGGCATTCTTGGAATTCTTGATGCCCGTGGGGGCGGCGGCTTTGACCTGAGCCTTTCCGCTCTTCGTGGCGGCCGCGGAAGCGGACTTTGCGGAAGCCGTCTCTTTCGAACTTCCCTTCACGGACTTGGTTTCCTTGGCAGCCTTGGTTGACTTGGAGGTTGCCTTGGCGTCCTTGGAGCCTGCAACGGTCTTGCCCCGGGACTGCTCCCGGGCGGCCGCATGGTTCTTGCCGGTGCTCTGGGATTTGGACGACGAGGCAGGAGAAAAGCGGGTCGGGCAGGTCTTGGCGGTCGTCTGAGCGAGTTTGATCTTCTGCCCCGGCTTCAAAGCCGCCCCCTTCTTGAGGCCGTTCATCTGGCAAAGCGCGTCGATTCCGATGCCGGTCTTGCGGGAGATTTTCTGGAGCGTCTCACCCTTGCCCACGGTATAAGTGGCGGCGGTCGAACAGGTAGCCTTGTCTGATGAAAGGGAGATATTCCTGGATGACCGGGAGTTCGAGGCGCGGGGAGAGGCGTCCGATACAACAGACTCCTGCGCGGAGGACGACTTTGCCATGGCCAGCTTGATCTTGTGGCCGGGTTTCAAGGCCACCGGCTTCTTCATGCCGTTCATCCGGCACAGCGTCCTCACGTCGATATTGTTCTTCCGGGCTATTTTATCGATGGTATCCCCCTTCTGAACCCTGTAGAGCGTGTACGACGGGGTGGAGGGGGCTTCATGTCTTCTTGTGCGGGTCAGGCTCGATCGGGACGGAGCAGAGGATACTTCTTGTCTTTCGGGAGTGGACACGTCCGATACCACGTCCGCGCTGCGGCGCAGGGAAGCGTACTGAATGGGCGGAGTCTCCGCCACGAACCCGGGCTGGAGCGATTGGGCCAGGTGCACGGAATCCACTTCGAAGCTGCGCTTGTAGAACACCAGACAGCTCCCGGGAGCCAGCATGCTGCTGCCGGAAATGCGGTTCCAGCGACACAGGTCCCGGGAAGTCACGCCGAAGCTTCGCGCCAGGGCGTCCAGGCTCCGCTCGTTCCCCTTCACGTAATAATTGACCTGCTTGGGCAGGTAGGACTGCTGCGCCATCTCGATGACAGTCCGCTTCTGGGTCTCTTCCTCTCCCACATGAGCGGCCAGCGTGGACCAGGGAGTGAAAAAGCGAACGTGAATATGATCGTGGTGGTTTCCAACGTGCTGGATCAGCGATCCTCGGACGTTTCCGAACACGTGGTCGAGGTAGGCGGCATCGGCTCCCTGGCTGACCGCATAATCGTACAGAAGTCTCTGGACCCTGCGATCCAGAAAGATATACTGTACCCGCTGCGATCGAATGATGCCTTCAATGAGACACCACGTCTTGGGGACGTCCAGGTTCTCCTCGTTCATCGACACGAACTGGTCCAGCTTCCGGTTGCCCTTGGCGTACATTCCGAGATCGACGTCCCGGCCGTTCTGATGGGAACGGTGATTCATCGTCCCGCCGCCGTACTTGTACGAAAAATCGCCGATGTAAAGGTCGCACGTCTCCGGAAACCGCGTTCTCACGCTCTCGATGGCATCCAGCATTGCCCCGACGATTTCAGGGGTGGTGTAGGTACGCTCCTCTTCCCGCAACTGGTAGCCGGGAAACTGAGTCGGAAATGGAATGCCGTTGACCAGGCGGCCGTTGTAGGGTTGGCCGTAGGATGCCGTAACCGCCTCGGTGTGCTGAACAAAACCCGCACTGGAAAGCAGGAGAGCGAGCAGAAAAAACAAAAAGATATTCAACCACGGACCAGCGTTAAATCGCCGCATTGTTCCCCTCCTCGTTTCATCTCATTCGATCGATACCAACGACTGAGCCGTCACGTCAGGTCTCAGAGATGAGATGGTTTTCCCTAGCCCAGAAAGAGGCGCTCTGTCAAACGTTTTTTTCGCTCCCCGAGCCAGTCTGCCGTTAATTCGGGGCCTAACTATTTGAATGAACACACCAAAAAAATAAACGCACCGCGTGGGCGGTAGAATGGTCGACGAACGGCATTGATGGAACCCTATCAATTCGACAAAACCCGATTCCAAAACTTCATCGGCATTGTCAAGAAATCTCTTGAATCCTCCTCACGCAAAAACGACATGTGAAGAATACTCAGGTTTTGTGACAATCATGAATGAGGAATGCGAAGGGAAAACAAATCATTCAATGCAAAACAGTTGGCGACAAATAGCGAGTGGTGACGGGTTGAAGCCCCAGCGTGAAGCCTTGCTATGATATTGATAGTATGGACTAAAATTGGTGGCCGCCGAGAGCGCGCTCCGGGCGGCCTTGCGGGAACGTGTCACCCGTCAGCCCTTGGCGTTGGCGTTTTCGAGGAGCCATCCGTACGGATCCCCGAAGAAAATCACCTGCCCGTCTTCGTTGCATGAAACGGGAAGATATTCGATGATGATCGGAACGGGCGTGGCAAGCTTGATGAAAAGCTGGCGGTCCGAGGACAGGTAGGGCTCCGTCTTGTCGGCCAGGGGATTCTGGTCGTCCTTCAAGAGCAAATGGGCCAGATGTTTGGCCTTTTCCACGCGGATGCACCCGTGCGAAAAGTCTCTGCGCGTCCTCTGGAACAGGGACTTCTGGTTGGTGTCGTGCAGGTAGACGGCGTACGGGTTGGGGAATTCGAACTTGATCTGTCCCAGCGGGTTCTTGGGACCCGGTTTCTGGAACAGCCGCGGCTGTCCCCACGGGTACAGGGACGCCATTTGAACGTAGCCGTGCCTGGCGAAATACTGCGGGTCGGAACCTGCCTGGGCGTCCAGCTCCAGGCGAATACGGTCCGAAACGTACCAGCGCGGATTGATGATCACCTGCTCGATGTTGCTCGTGAGCGTCGGAGTCTGGTTTTCCCTCATCCATTTGCCCAGCACCTTGACCTTCTTGCCCGACGCCTTGCCCACGATCACGCGGTGGCTCGACAGTGATTGCCCGTCTTTGTAATATTCCAGGGCGAACTGGGGAATATTGATGCGCACGTACCTGTCGCTCCGACGGGTCTGGCTCTGGCGGAGGAGATTGATCCCGTGAGCGATCATCTCGGCCTTTTGTTTGAAAGGCATGTTGAGCCATTCGCGGGTCCGCTGCCCCACCGCTCCGTCGGGCTCGATCTGGTGCGCCGCCTGGAAACGCTTCACCGCCTGCTGAGTGGCGGCGTCGAAGGTCCCCGTGATCTCACCCCGGTAGAAATCCTCTTGCTGCAGCCTTTTCTGCAGATCGCGCACCGCGTTGCCGGACTCGCCGGGTCTCATTGTCGAGGGGGCCCGGACCTGCTGCTGCGTGGTGTTGGCGGCCAGGTCTCGGTACCTTGCGAGAGCGTTCAGCAGTGGGCGGTAATGAGGCGACCTGGGTTCCAGGCGCTTCAGGTAATCGTTCATCGGAATCCGGCCCGAGAGCGCCTTGACCTGGTCTTCTCCGGAGAACGGGTCCATCTGGCTGGAGAAGCGCACCAGCAGTTCCGCCAGTTTGACATCCGCCTCGACGGCAACGCGGAAGAGATTCCTGTACCTCTCTTCTCTCGCCTTCACCACCGCGGGATTGACCGGCTGGATCCCGGGGCTGCCGGGCGCCGCCGGCGGCTCGCCGGACGGGCCGGACAGATCGGCGATCGAGTCGGACAGGTTGGGGAGCAGCGCTTTGGCGGAATCGCGCGCCTGCTCGAGGTGCTTCACGTGCTGCCGGACCTCCTCGATGCGGAGCGGTTTAGGATCCATGGCCTCCTTGTCCGCCTCCCCCGCCCGCCGGAGAAGCGCATGCGCGCCCTGGGCGAGCTCGAACGTGGAGGTTATAAAAAAAGGCGTCCACTCATTCTCCTGGTAGGCTTGCAGGATGGTGTTCGGAGTGGGCGAGCCCAGCCATTCCGGCGGTATGGTCTCCCATATCGCGGACCGCCACTGAGACGAAAGCGCCGCCTCCGCAGCGGATCCTCCTGATGGGGCGGCGCCGTGTTCCTGCCGGCTCACCGCTTCACTTGGAACCGCATAACACTGGGACCCGCAGCACAAAAAAAGGAGCACAAGAAGAACCGATAGAACGCGAGGTCTCTGAATGGATGGAGTACTCATGGCTGTTCACTGTCCGCTCTGTTTAAGGGTTCCACCGTGCACGCTTGCGCGTCGACCTTTTCGTGGAGCCGGTTCCGAGAGGAAGGATTCGATGCCGATGCCCGGCGTATCAAGGTTGCGCCCCCTTTTCCCCGGCAGATGTGGCAACGGTCGTCACCGCACTGCTGGCAAAAGTGGCAGTCCGGGCAAGGATGCTTTCCCGGCGCCGCAAGCGAACGCTTTGCCGGTTCGTAGACCAGTTTCAGCCCGGCCACCGGAACGAAACACCCTTCCTCCTTCCGCTCACTGCTTCCCATGACACCTCCCGGCGTCAATCTCCAATTCGATCATCGACCAAAACACCTTGCGCCTTCACATTTTTTGCGGAGCGGGCGGAAACGGACATTGGCACAAGGCGTTGGGCCCGGCCCGGTTCGTTTCGAAAAAAACCACCCCACCGGCGGTCCGTGCCGCTCTCCTGCGCCGACATCGTCTTGGAAGCCCCCGAGGGAGGCTGCGCCGCATCGCGCTCCGGAACCTTCCCGTGTGCGTGCTTCGCGTCAAAACATGCCCCGGCCCGCGCATGTTGCGGTCCATCCGGCGCATCCCGGGACTGCGCTGGGAGCTTGAACCCTCCCCGCCGAAACAATCGATCGGCACCCACTTGTCAACAAATAATTAATCCTTTCCACTATAACAGAAATATGCTATTTGCAAGTCCCCTTTTAAGGAAAAAAACCATGGCTCCGCTGATGGACCACGACTATTTCATGGGGATTGCCCTGGAAGAGGCGCTCGCCGGCCGGGAAGAGTCGGAAGTGCCGGTGGGGGCGGTTCTGGCCGGCCCCGGCGGGGAAGTCCTCGCGCGGGGCCACAACAGGCCCATCGCGCTGTGCGATCCCACGGCGCACGCCGAAATCCTGGTGCTGCGAAAAGCGGCCGCCGCGGCGGGCAACTACCGTTTGCCGGGGAGCGTGCTGTACGTGACCCTGGAGCCTTGTGCCATGTGCGTCGGGGCGCTGCTGCAGGCAAGGGTGCGGACTTTGGTGTTCGGCGCCCCGGATCCGAAGTCCGGTGCGGCCGGGAGCGTTGTGGACTTGACAAAGGTGGACGCTTTCAATCATTATGTCGAGGTGATAGGCGGTATTCGGATGGCCGAGTGTTCGGAATTATTGAAAAAATTCTTCCTCAGCCGACGCCTGGAAGGAAAGCTCTGAACGAATGGAGAGGTACCGAAGTGGCCGTAACGGGGTCGACTCGAAATCGACTTGTCCTGTGAAGAGCAGGGCACGTGGGTTCGAATCCCACCCTCTCCGCCATTGTCGAACCGCCGCCCGGGCGGCGGCGATGAGCCCCCCCGCGCGCAAAGAGGGGCCAAAGGGAATGGCTCCCGGTCCCCGGGGGGTCATCATGAAGAATGAAGAGATTATTCGGGAGAGATGTCCGAGAGGCTGAAGGAGCACGACTGGAAATCGTGTGTACGCCCAAAAGGTGTACCGAGGGTTCGAATCCCTCTCTCTCCGCCACCATATTCCGGAATTGCCGCTCCCGGGCGGGGGATTGCCCGGGAGACCCGGAGCCGGGTCCCTGAGAGTGCACCCCTTTTGCGTCCGATTGTGTGGCGCGGGACCGCCAAGACCCCATGTCCTACCTCGTGATTGCACGAAAATGGCGACCGCAGACTTTTGAGGAAGTGGTCGGCCAGCCTCATGTCACCCGGACTCTGCAGAACGCGATCCGCTCCAGCCGCATCGCCCATTCGTACCTGTTCACCGGGGCTCGCGGCGTCGGCAAGACCTCCATTGCCCGCATTCTGGCCAAGGCGCTCAATTGCGAAACGGGGGTCACGCCCACCCCTTGCAACGTCTGTTCCAACTGCACCGAAATCCGCCAGGGAAACGCGGTCGACGTACTCGAGATCGACGGCGCGTCCAACCGCGGCATCGACAGCGTCCGGGAGCTTCGGGAAACCGTGCGCTACCGGCCCGCGAAGAGTCGCTACAAGGTGTACATCATCGACGAAGTGCACATGCTCACCACGGAGGCCTTCAATGCGCTGCTGAAGACGCTCGAGGAGCCTCCCGAGCACGTGGTCTTCATCTTCGCCACCACCGAACCGCACAAGATTCCCGCGACCATCCTGAGCCGCTGTCAGCGGTTCGACTTCCGTCGCATTCCCTCTCACATGCTGGTGGATCACCTGAAACACATCGCCGCGCAGGAGGACGTCGCGCTGTCCGAAGGCGTATTGTACGCCATCGCCCGGGAGGCAGACGGCAGCATGCGGGACGCCCAGAGCCTGCTCGAACAGATGCTGTCCTTCAGCAGGGACGGCTTGAGCGACGAGGAGGTCCTGGACGTCCTGGGGGTCATCGACCGGCGGAGCATCCACAGGACCGGGACTGCGGTGCTCGAGGGGGACGTGCGGACCTGTCTCGACGTGGTGGAGGACATCTACCGGCGCGGCATGGACATCAGGAGGTTCTGCCGGCAGCTGTGCGATTACTTTCGCAATCTGCTCGTGGTTGCCTTCGGGGAGGGCGACTCGCGGCGGCTGGACCTGCCCTCGGATGAGAAGCAACTGCTGGCCGAGGCGGCCGGCAAGACGACGCCCGAGTCTTTGTATCTCTATTTCCAGACCGTGCTGAAAAGCGAAGAGGAGATCCGCCGATCCACCATCCCCCGGATAGCGCTCGAGATGCTGTTGCTGCGCCTGGCCAGGCTGCCGCGCCTCGAGTCACTGCAGGGGGTGCTCGACAAGATTTCCGCGCTGGAACAGAGCTTGAAGGGTGCAACCACCGGAGGGGGCGGGATCTCGGCGGCGGTCCGCGACACGCGGCCTCCCGCGCGGGAGGCCGCCCGGGCCGGGCCGCCTCCGATGAGAGAGACCCCCCCGCCCGAGACCGGGGCTTCGCACTCGAGCGCCGGCTCCGGGAGTGATGCACCCGATCCGGCCGTGCCCGAACCGGAGTCCGGAGGCGAACCCATCCCCGACCTGCCGCGGATCGAAGGGGAGGCCGTGCCGCTGGAGGACTTGAGCGGCCGGTGGCCGGCATTTCTCAAGTGGCTTGAGCTCAAGGAACCGATCCTGGCGGCGAAACTGGCGCGCAGTCGGATCGCATCGGCCGCCGCGGACTCGGTGGAGCTGGAAGTCGTCGAGGTTTTCGAGGAGCAGCTCCGGGAGCCTCAAACCGTCGCCAGGATCGGGGACGCCGCCGAGGCGTTCTTTCGAAGACGTTGTGCGTGGACGATCCGGAAAAAGCCCGAAGGGACCGGCCGCGGGGACACTCAAAGGGAAAAGAAAAAGAAGGCCTTGTCCAAACGGCTGGTCATGGAACACCCGGTGGTCCTGCAGGCGCTGGAAATCCTCGGGGGAGAACTGGTGGACATCCGGCGTCCGAAAACGGAGCGTGGCGAGCCGCGCTCAAGCCGGTCGAAGGCCGGGGAATGATGCCGCGGGTTCTCCGGCGCGGGACTGAAGGTTGCGTTTTTCCACTGACGACAAGGGAATTTCCTCGCGGGAATTTCGTCGATTTCATTCAACGAGAGGAAGGATGGACATGAGCAGAGGATTCAACCCCATGCAGCAGGTCAAGGCCTTGCAGGACAAGATGGCCAGGATGCAGGAAGAGCTGGCTCTCAAGACCGTGGAGGCTTCGGCCGGAGGGGGCATGGTCGCTGTGGTCGTGAACGGCCGGCAGGAAGTGCTGAGCGTGAAGGTCGATCGCCAGGTGGTCGACCCGGAAGATATAGAAATGCTGCAGGACCTGATTGTCGCCGCGGTAAACGACGGATTGCGCAAGTCCCAGGAAATGGCCGCTCAGGAAATGGGCAAGATCGCGGGCGGCTTGAACATCCCGGGCCTGAAGATTCCCGGGTTGTTCTGATTCGGTGTCCCGGGCTGCCGGCGTGTCGTTGGAATTCGCAATGATGTTCCGGCTCGGTTTCACTCGGAGGCAATCCTTCCAACCAGCCGGGAATATGCAGGATTTCGTTCCTTTGCCAAGAAAGCGGGCGTCGCGGCGGGGAACGGAGAAGAGCGGGAGTCGGGGGGGCCGGGATCCCGGCCTGCGCGGAAAAGACGACGATGACGCTCATGATCCCTCTCGGCGGGGCGCGCGATTATTCGCCGGGGTCCGGCTCTTCCGCGGTTTGCCCGTCGCTGGTCTTTGCGTGAAAATCCCCTCGGCCCGGACGATTGATGTGTTTCGTTGTGAGTTCCCGGCTCATGGCCGTTTGTGAAAAGTGTAGGTTTGACCCCGGAGTCCATATGGTTTCGAGCGGCTACCCCCCCATTATGAACGACCTCATCAGGAGGCTGAGCAAGCTGCCGGGATTGGGAGAAAAGAGCGCCACCCGGATCGCCATGCATCTGCTCAAAATGTCGAGGACCGATGCCGAAAGCCTGGCGGACGCGATCCGGGAGCTGAGAAGCCGGATCCGGACGTGCTCACGGTGTTTTCACTTCACGGATGCCGAGGAGTGTTCCATTTGTGCGGATCCTGCCCGGGACACCGGGGAGATCTGCGTGGTGGAAACCACCGCGGATCTGCTGGCGATCGAACAGTCCGGGGCATACCGGGGACGCTATCACGTTCTGCAGGGCGTGCTTGCGCCGCTGGACGCGGTGGGGCCCGACGACCTGCGTATCCGGGAGTTGCTCGAGCGCATCGGGCGGGAGGGCGCGCGGGAAGTGATCATCGCCACGAACCCGAGCAGTGAAGGGGAAGCGACCGCCCATTACCTGCTGAAACTCCTGAAGGATCGCAACGTGCGGGTATCCCGGATTGCCTACGGCATTCCCATGGGGGGAGACCTCAAGTACACCGACCGGTACACCCTGGAACGGGCTTTGAAGGGGCGGCAGGCGTTCTGAGGCTATGTTCATCTTTTCACTAAGTGAATCTTTCGCCGTGTCCGATTGTGAATCCGGTTGTTCATTTGTGCCCGGGAAAGCCGGACGGAGATGAAACGGGACCGTATTCCCTTGCGGCGAGTGGCCTTGACGGTCTGTTTGCCCAGTGTTATCCAAGGTTTGACCCCTTCCCGCATGCCCATCGAAATGCATAGGTTTGCAATTCAAGAAGTGAAATTTGGCGAAAAGAGTCGAAAAATGCCTTGACTTTTTTTTCACAAAGCTGGTAAGAAACATAACTTATAAAGGTATGTGTTGGTTCGCCGTAGATTGCTCGGTGTTGTGTGAGGGCTACCTGAGGTGAGCGCTTTGACTTGCAACGTTACTGTGGAGAGAGAACATGATTGAGATTCGTATTCATGGACGCGGAGGCCAAGGGGCCGTGACCTCTGCTGAACTGGCGGCCCTGGCTGCTATCGAAGAGGGGAAATACGCGCAGGCTTTCCCGAGCTTTGGTCCGGAACGGCGCGGCGCCCCCGTGATGGCTTTTGTGCGGGTGAGCGACCAGCCGATCGTAACCCGCGAAAAAGTCTACGAGCCGAATTACGTGGTGGTGCTGGATCCCACCCTGCTGAAGCTGGTCAACGTGGAGGCGGGACTCAAGAAGGGGGGAATCGTCATCGTCAACACTCCCAAGAGCGCCGCGGAAGTTCGTAAGGAGAGCGGCATCAAGGCGAAGCTGGCCACGGTCGACGCCAGCAAGATCGCCATGGACACCATGCGTGTGACCATCACCAACACAACGATGCTGGGGGCTCTCGTCAAGGCGGTTCCCAATCTGCTCCCCCTGAAGGCGTTGAATGGTCCCATCGAACATCGTTTCGGCGGTATCGCCGCAAAGAACATTGCGTCGTGCAACCGCGCCTTCGAAGAAACTAAGGTGGAGGGTTAAGCCGTGGCTAAAGAAACCGGAATCATGAGCTGGAAGAGTCTGAATTTGGGGATAGCCATTACCAAGCCCGGGTGCGCCGCGGATCTGAAGACCGGCGATTGGCGATCCATGAGGCCCGAAACCGACCGGAAAAAGTGCACGAAGTGCGGCCAGTGCTACATTTTCTGCCCGGATATGGTTTACAGCAAGGACGCGGAAGGCTACTACGTGCAGAATTATTATTACTGCAAGGGGTGTGGCATTTGCGCCAAAGAGTGTCCTGTAGATGCGATCACCATGCATCAGGAGGTCGAATAACATGTCCAAGAGAGTTGGTGTAGAGGTTTCAATTGCAGCTGCGGATGCGGTGGGACTGTGTGATGTCGACGTCGTCGCCGCATACCCGATCACGCCGCAGACCCACATTGTCGAACACCTGTCGGAGTTGGTAGCCGAAGGTCACCTGGATGCCGAATTCGTTCCCGTGGAATCCGAGCACAGCGCCATGAGCGCCTGCATCGGGTCGTCCGCGGCGGGAGCGCGCACCTTCACGTCCACCTGCTCGCAGGGCTACGCCCTGATGTCGGAGCTTTGCTACATCGCTTCGTCGCTGCGTCTGCCCATCGTCATGGCGGTCGCCAACCGCGCCCTCAGCGCTCCGATCAGCATCTGGAACGACCATGCCGACCTGATGTATGCCCGGGATTCGGGGTGGATCCAGGTCATCGGGGAAAACGGCCAGGAAATCGTGGATCTCACGATCGCCGCTTTCCGCATCGCCGAGGATCCCAAGGTCCTGCTGCCGGTGCAGGTCAACCTGGACGGGTTCACTCTGAGCCACATGATCGAACCGATCATGATGCCCGACAAGAAGGAAGTGAAAAAGTTCCTGCCTCCGTACAAGCCTCAGCTTCGGCTCGATCCCGCCAACCCGGTCACCCTGGGTCCTGTCGGCATGCCCGACGTGTACACCGAGGCGCGGAAGGCCCAGGACGAGGCGCTGAAGAGTTCCAAGGCCGAGATCGTCAAGGTCTTCAATGAATTCGGCAAACAGTTCGGGCGCAAGTACAACCTGATCGAAACCTACAAGTCCGAAGATGCCGAGACCATCATCGTCACCATGGGCAGCATTTCCCAGACCGCGATGACCGCCGTCGACGCGATGAGGGACAAGGGGAAGAAGGTCGGCGTGGTGCGCATCCGGGTGTTCCGGCCGTTCCCGGCCGATGAGTTCTTTGCGGCCATCAAGGGCGCCAAGAACCTGGTCATTCTGGACAGGGTCACCTCTTTCACGGGTGGTTACATTTCCGGACCGGTGTGCCTGGAAATCAAGTCCATCCTGTATGACCGCAAGCACTATCCGAAGATCGGCAACTTCCTGGCCGGTCTCGGCGGCAGAGACGTGACGGATCAGAACTTTGTGGAAATGGTCGACAAGGTTGCCGCGTCCAAAGACGGTGGCGTGCCCTTAGCCTATGAATTCATCAATGTGAGGGAATAAATGGGAATCGCAGCTGAAGCTCTCAAAAATTTCAAGGGGTTCAACCTCAAGAACATGCCGGAGGTAGAACCGGTGTCGCCCGGTCACAGAGCATGCCAGGGCTGTGGAGAAGTACTGGCTTTGCGGCAGGCTATGAAGGCACTGGGCACTAACGTTGTCGTTTGCAGCGCCACGGGGTGCATGGAAATCATCACCTCGCCCTTCCCCCAGACTGCGTGGAGGGTGCCCTGGTTGCACGTCGCGTTCGAGAATGCGGCGGCGGTTGCCGCTGGTGTGGAATCCGCGTACAAGGCGATGAACCGCAAGGGCATCATCAAGTCGCCCGACACCGTATTCGTAGCGTACGGCGGCGACGGCGCCACGGCGGACATCGGTCTGCAGGCGTTGAGCGGCGCTCTCGAGCGCGGCCACAATTTCATCTACATGTGCTTTGACAACGAAGCCTATATGAACACGGGTGTTCAGAGGTCCTCCTCGACTCCCTTCGGCGCGCAGACCACCACGTCGCCTCCGGGGAAGATGAGCAAGGGACAGGCCACCCAGAAAAAGAACCTTCCGGAGATCGCGGTGGCTCATGGAACGCCTTATGTTGCCACGGCGTGCCCCGCATTCCCGGTGGACCTCATGAACAAGGTCAAGAAGGCGTCCCTGGTTCCCGGACCGGCCTACATCCACATCTATTCGCCCTGCCCCACCGGATGGCGCTGCGGGATCGAGGAGAGCGTGGAAATGGCCAGGCTGGCGGTCCAGTCCAAGGTCTTCCCCTTGTACGAAGTGATCGACGGCGTGTACTACCTGTCGCGCAAAGTGGCGAAGCCGAAGCCGGTGGCCGAATACTTCAAGCCGCAGCGGCGGTTCCGCCACCTGACCGAGGCCGACGTTCAGCAGATCCAGGCCCGGACCGACGCCGAATACGACAGGCTGGTGGCCAAGTGCGTCGTGGAAGTCAAGGAAAAGAAGGAAAAGGAATAGCCCGAACACCGGTATCCGGCGTGAATAGCGCATCCGGGGCCGGTTAAATTCGGAGTTGGTGTTGACAAGCGAGGAGTACTCTGTTACAAGATGCTCCTCGCTTCCCTTTTTGATCCCCGGTAGCTCAATCGGCAGAGCGGGTGGCTGTTAACCACTAGGTTGGCGGTTCGAGTCCGTCCCGGGGAGCCAGTAAAATCAAGAGCTTGGGAGAAATCCCGGGCTCCACAGCGAATCCTGTGCCGACCGGGATTCTGCGGTGAGGCGGTAAAAGCAGATCAAGGGGTGGCGTCGGGAAGAGAAACTCGCCTTGGCTGCAAGCCGGCGGGGAGCTTGCCCTGAGCGAAGCGAAGGGAGTCCGTCCTGGGGAGCCAGGTAGGAATTGAGGGTTTGGAGAGGTTCTCCGAACCCTTTTTTGCTGGAGGGAGAGCCGATGTGGCACGTGTACCTGTGCGACCGTAAGGGTCAACTGTACACGGGAATCACCACGGATCTCGCTCACCGAATGAAACAGCACGGGGCCGTGTTGCTCCACAGCGAATCCTGTGCCGACCGGGATTCTGCGGTGAGGCGGGAGAAGCAGATCAAGGGGTGGCGTCGGGAAAAGAAACTCGCCCTGATTGCAGGCCTGCGGTGAGCTTGCCCTGAGCGAAGCGAAGGGAGTCCGTCCCGGGGAGCCAAAAATCCACCCGCTGATTTCAGCGGCTGTTATTTAGCGCAAGACCCCGTGGGGTGATCCCCGCGGGGTCTCGTCGTTTCCGCCGTACTCGACGCCCGGGAGCGATGAAGTCAGGAATCTCCCTCGGCTATTCCGTGGATTCCGGCAGTTCAAGGAGGAACCGCCATGCCGGGACCACTTCGATGGTTCCGCCCCCGGTCTCGATCCGCTCGTCCTCGTTTCGGGTCACGATGGTTCCGGCTTTCAGGCCCAGTTCGGCCATCGCCTCACTCAAGGCCGCGGTTTCCCGTTTCCGCGTTCTTGGCTCCGCCAGAGATTCGCACACCTGGACCAGCAGCCGCGTTCCGCCGCGCATCGAGACGACGAAATCGACCTCCCGGCCGGTTTTGGTCCTGTAGTAGCGGATTTCCGGGTGGAGTCGCCGGAGCGCCGTGAAGACGAGGTTCTCCAGGAGATGACCGGAGTTGACCAGAATTCCGGATGACACCGAAGTGACCAGTGCGTGATCGATGCAGTAAACCTTTTTCGGATTGGTGTTGCCGCGGGCGAGAGACGGGTCGAATATGCGCGCGGTGAACAGGAAATAGGCGTCCTCGAACCATTCCAGGTAGTCAGACACAGCGGACTTCGGAGCCTTGTGGCCCAGCGACTTGAGATAGCCCGTGAGGCTGTTGATGGAGTAAAGCGAGGCCGTATTGTCCGCCAGCCAGTGCGCCAGATCGGTCACAGCCTTCGGGTGTGAAATATCGTGGCGCTCGACCAAATCCCGAAACAGGGTGGTGTGAAAGTACTCCTGGTGGGTCTTGATCCGCAGGTTCCGGCCAAGACCGGCGACCTCGGGGAACCCCCCGGTCTCCCAGTATTCCTTGAAGGACTTCTGAACCAGGAGCCGTTTCTTTGTGGACAGAGCGCTCTTGCTCTCGATTCCCTTATAGTCCAGAAATTCCCTGAACGAAAACGGGAATATCTCCCATGAAAGCGCCCGTCCGCGCATCTGCGTCGCTATTTCTTTCGACAGCATCCTGGCCGACGAACCGCTCAGATACACCTCGCATTTTTCCGTGCGCATCAGGCGGTCGACGAAGGGCTCCCAGCCGGGGGCGGCCTGAATCTCGTCGAAAAAGCAGTAGACCGTCTCGGCGTTTTTTTTCTCCGGGTAGATGGAGTAATAGGCCTCGGCGATCAGGCCGAAGTTGTGCTGTCGGAGGTTGTGGAGGCGGTCGTCGAAAAAGTTCAGGTACAGAATGTTCTGCCGGGGAACCCCACGGTCCAACAGCCGCTGGATAACCTGAAACAGGTAGGTCGACTTGCCGCTCCGGCGCACTCCGATAAAGACGGCGGCTTTGCCGTGAACCGTCTCGATATGCAGGCGCCGGGGCACCCCGGTTTCCATCCGGGATTCCTGGAAGTCCAGGATGATGGACTTGATCGTCTCTACCATGGGATCACTCCTGGTCATTGCATTTCTCAGTTTCCGTCATATCTGGAGATAAATATAGCCAGTTGTGGCTATAAGCGTCAAGAAATATTCCCGGGTACGACCTTGGCTTTCCCGGCCCCAATAACCCGCCCACCGACGTTCCTTCCCCGCCTGCGATTACCACCCATAGCGAAAAGTGGAGACACGATCGGCCGGTTGCGCGTTGCGTCCGTTCTCTCTTTTGGCTCTGTCCGTCTTTGCCCGGCGGGGAATCCAAGGGGTGTGCGTCAAGTTCCGCAGATCGGTCGATCCAAGCCGTAATCGTCAAGTCCAGGAATCCGGTCACGGCATATCAAATGATCCGGGCCGCGAAGGGCTGTCGGGAACGGGTCCGGCCGCGCTTCGCCGGGAACGGCGGAGGGCAGGCGAGGGCACAGAGCCGTCCCGATTCTTTTTTACTATGTCAATACATTTTTATTATGTCAATATTGACACAATAACCATGAAAGAGTACACTCTTCAAGGGGTTTGGGTCATTCCGGTTCAGCTTTCACGTGCAAAAGGGAGGTAATCTGCGAATGGAATTCAAGTCGGTGATCACTACGTGTCCAATCTGTGCTTGCGGCTGTGGGATGTGGCTCGAGGTACTGGACGGACGGATCGTGGCGACGGTGCCTTCGAAAACCAGTCCCACCAACCGAGGAAAGCTTTGCATCAAAGGCTGGAACGTCCATGAGTTCGTGCAGCATCCGGATCGGCTCACAAAGCCGCTCATCCGCAAAGACGGGGACTCCCGGGAGGTCCCCTGGGATGAGGCTCTGGCTTATACGGCGGGTGAGCTTCGAAGGATCAGGGATGCATACGGACCGGACAGCATCGCCTTTCTCAGTTCCGCTCGCTGCACCAACGAAGAAAACTACATATTGCAGAAGTTTGCCCGCACTGCCGTCGGCACCAACAACGTGGATCATTGCGCCCGCCTCTGACACGGCCCCACCGTGGCAGGTCTTGCCCTCGCATTCGGAAGCGGCGCCATGACCAACTCCTTCGATGAGCTCGAAGATGCCAACTGCCTATTCGTCATCGGTTCCAACACGACGGTCGCTCACCCTATCGTTGCGGGGCGACTCTTAAAGGCCAAGGCCAAAGGGAACAGGCTCATCGTTGCCGATCCGAGGAAGTCTCATGTGGCCGGGCTGGCGAACATCCACATTCAACACAAGCTCGGCTCGGATGTGGCTCTCATCAACGGCATGATGCACGTCATTTACAGGAATGGCTGGCACAACCGGGCATTCATTGAAGAGCGCACTGAAAATTCCGATGCCTTGTTCGAGATGATCGAGAAGTATCCGCCCGAACGGGTCGCCGAGATTACCGGCGTGCCCGCCTCGACGATTATCGAAGTAGCTGAATACTATGCCAAATCGGAGGCTAGCTCCATCGTCTATTGCCTGGGAATCACTCAGCACACGACGGCGGTGGACAACGTGAAAAGCCTTGCCAATCTGTCGATGCTTTGCGGTCAGATCGGGCGTCCGTCGACCGGGGTAAACCCCTTGCGGGGCCAAAACAATGTACAGGGCGCGTGCGACATGGGTGCCCTTCCCAACGTCTATCCCGGCTACCAGGCGGTCGCAGTTCCGGAGATCCGGAAGAAATTCGAGACGGCATGGAAAAGGAACCTGCCTCCCAATGCGGGATTGACCATTATGGAAATGCTGCAGGGATGCAGCGACGGCAAGATCAAGGCAATGGTGATCCTGGGAGAGAATCCCGTGATGAGCGATCCGGATTCGAACCATGTGAAGCACGCTCTGGAATCCGTGGAGTTCTTCATGGCCATAGACATTTTCCCTACCCCGACGACTGCGCTCGCTCACGTCGTCTTGCCGGCGGCGTCCTTTGCCGAGGTGGACGGCACCTTCAGCAATTCCGAGCGGCGCGTGCAGAGGGTGCGCAAGGCGATAGAGCCGATTGCGGGAAAGACGAACTGGCAGATTATCCAGGAGCTTTCCACCCTGCTTGAGTACCCCATGCACTACGAGAGTTCGGAAGAGCTCTTCAACGAAATGGCCGGCTTGAACCCTTCCTTCGGTGGAATAAGCTACGCCAGACTCGAAAAGGAGGAGCTTTGCTGGCCATGCCCAACTCCGGATCATCCGGGAACGCCCATCCTGCACATAGGCAAATTCTCGCGAGGGCGTGGGCTCTTTCATGCGATCGAGTACAAGCCGCCCGCGGAAATCCCGGACGAAGAGTATCCTTTCTGGCTGACCACCGGAACGGGTTATGCCCATTACCTCACCGCTACGATGACGAGGCGCTGCAAGCACCTCGACCGTGAAATGCCCGAGCTCATAACGGACCTCAATCCGGAAGACGGCATACGGATGCGGATCGCCAACGGCGAGTATGTCAGGGTGAGCAGCCGCCGGGGGACCCTCATAACGAGGGTTCAACTCACCCAGCGGGTAAAACCGGGGATGGTCTTCATGCCGCTCCACTATGAGGAAGCGGCGGCCAATTTGCTCACCAATCCGGCGCTGGATCCTATCAGCAAGACTCCTGAATACAAGGTGTGTGCCGTAAAGTTGGAAAAAGTCGCCCAGAGCGTGACCGTGTAGATCGAGGCGGCACTTTTCGAGGGCGTCGAGGCCGTTTGAGCTCTATGGCCTCCCAACGGCATGCATGGCTGAAGGATGGATCGAGACTGAACAATTCGGGTGGGAGCGGCTGATGGATGAAGCCGATCCCACCCGCGGAACAACCTGAAAAGAAAAGGACCCGGAAGGGGTTTCGAAAGGATTGGTTTCCATGCCTGTCTACGTCATCCCGGTTGAGCGGGAGGAATTCCCGGGGATCAAGAATGTTGTTGACCAAAGATCGTTCGGGCCCAAGGGGCGCGTGCCCTTTTGCAGGATTGAGGTGCCGGATGGGGTCAGCCTCAAGGAATTGTCTATTGAATATCAATCACGACCGATGTCGGAACGGGAATTGAATTGGCCCAATTGGATTTGCCAAAAGGGCTACGGAAAGCAGTTGTATCCATAACCCCCCATAACTGCAAGGAATCCCCCTGCCTCGCATGGCAATTTCCGGGCACCGCCCTGCAGGGTCCGCGGCACGCCGCTTTACACCGGCTTCAACCTGTGCGAATGGAACCTGGAGCCGGCGTTGTTCCCGTTTCCTTTCGAAGCCTTGCATGGTCTGATACCGCGGTGCGTTCAAGATGACGCAACATTTGTCCGTCGGGAGGTTGACGCGGGCGGGATAAACCCCGGGGACAGTGCGGATCCGTAGGGTGGGCACGGTTCCTCCGTGCCCACGATCGGGCCGGGCTTCGTGCACCCGCACTCGCCATGATCGCTGCGAAAGCTTGCGGCTACCAGCCTCTTCAATGGGGGCGTTCCACACGTCGGCTCCAGATTGTGCATGGCGCCAAGCGCTGGGGCAAGGATATCGGGACCGTGGGCTGCGCTGTCGCGCATCCCACCCTACGCAGCCAAAAGTTGACAAGGAACACGGTTGCCACGGATCGATGTGCCCATCAGACGTAGCAAGGGGAGGGCTTTATGCCCTCCCGCCCGGTGCACTCATCTTGAACGCAGAATTGTCTGACTCTATACTGCCCGGGAAAAGTGGAACAACCGGCAAATCCGCAATGGGATTCGGTCACTTTGATGGGAGGAAGACGTCATGACCGGCAAAAAGGATGTCCCGCGCGTTTCTTTGGACACCCGCATCGGATGGATCGGCACGGGGGTGATGGGGCTTTCCATGTGCGGCCACGTGATGCGAAAGGGTTATGCCACGTCGGTGTATAATCGCACCAGGGGCAAGGCGGCGCCCCTGGTGGACAGAGGCGCCGGGTGGGCTGATTCTCCGAGGCAGGTCGCGGAGCAATCGGACGTGGTTTTCACCATGCTCGGTTTTCCGCAAGACGTGCGGGAGGTCTATTTCGGGCGGAACGGGCTTCTCCAGGCGGCGCGGCCGGGGATGGTTCTGGTCGACATGACCACCACGGGACCCTCCCTTGCCGGGGAGATCCATCGAACGGCCGGGGAGCGGGGAGCCTTCGCCGTGGATGCCCCCGTATCGGGCGGGGACGTGGGCGCGCGCAACGCCGCCCTTTCCATCATGCTCGGAGGGGACCGGGAAGTCGTGGACGCCATCCGGCCCATCCTGGAAGCGATGGGGAAGAACCTCGTTTACCTGGGCCCTGCGGGTTCCGGCCAGCATGCCAAGATGTGCAACCAGATCGTCATCACGGGAACCATGATCGGCGTTTGCGAAAGCCTCATGTACGGATTCAAGGCGGGCCTCGATCTGCCGACGATGCTCAGCTCGATCAAGGATGGAGCGGCCAAATGCTGGACCCTTGACAACCTCGCTCCGCGTATCCTCCGCAGGGATTTCGCGCCCGGTTTCTTCGTCGATCACTTCATCAAGGATATGGGCATCGCACTCGAGGAAGCCGCCCGAATGGGTCTGTCCCTGCCCGGATTGGCCCTGACCCATCAGCTCTATCTGGCGGCAAAGGCCCAGGGGCACGGCAAGTGCGGGACCCAGGCGCTCATTCTTGCCCTCGAACAGATGTGCGGGACCGTGATCCAGGGAAAAGACTGACCGATTGGGGCCGTGCGCCGCTCGCGGTGATTGCCCCGGCCCGAATTCCCGTTCCGAAACCTTTCGTTCACGGTTAAAGAAAAGTCTTCCTTGGCAGCCCGGCCCGCGAATGGGGCGCCGGAGCCGCCGAGAAGGGGTTCAAGAGGTCTTCCACGCAGTTTTCCTTCACCGGCAGGCCCGCTCATCCAGGATCTCGCGGATGATCTCGGCAATCTGGCGCATCTCAAGCGGTTTCATGGCGAGTGTTCGGATACCTTCTTCTTTCACCGCCTCTTCGGTTACCCGCTCGGAAAATCCGGTGCACAGGACAACCGGGATGTCCGGCCGGATGCGCATCATTTCCCTGGCAAGAGCCATGCCGGTCATGCGGGGCATGGTGTAGTCCGTCATGACCAGGTCGAAGCGATCGGATTGAGCTCGGAACAGTTCCAGGGCCTCCACGCTGTCCGTCACGCCGCGCACTTCATAACCCAGGTGCTCCAGGACGCTCTTCCCCATTTCGACCAGGACCTCTTCGTCATCGACAAGGAGGATTCGCTCCGCTCTCCCCGGCGGAGGCGTTTTCTCCTCGGGAGCCTCCTCCCGGAGCGCCCTTTCCACGCCCGGGAAATAGACGTCGAAACGCGTGCCGACCCCCGGTTGGCTGTCCACCGTGACGGCCCCGCCGTAATTCTTCATGATTCCATGGACCGCGGCCAACCCCAGGCCGCTGCCCTTGCCCACTTCCTTGGTGGTGAAGTACGGGTCGAAAATCCGCTCCCGGATTGCCGGGTCAATTCCATGTCCGGTGTCGCCGACCGTCAATCGAAGGTACTTCCCGCTCCGTAGACCCGCCGGCGAGCTGTCCGCTTCTTCATCGATCGCGACTTCCGCCAGGCTCACTTCCAGGACGCCTCCCCGTTCTTCCATGGCGTGAAAGGCATTGGTGCACAGGTTGACCACCACCTGATGGACTTCCGTCGGGTCAACCATGGCGCCGCCCGTCCGGCTTTCAATGTTCGAGCGGATTTCAATGGTTGCGGGCAGGGACGCTCTCAACAGCTTCAGCGCCTCCTTGACGATCGGCGCGATTTGAGTGCGCGCGCGTTCCTGGGGCTTTCTTTGACGGCTGGAAGTCAAGACCTGCCTGACCAGTTCCTTGGCACGATGACAGGCTTTGAGCACCTGCTCGAGGTAGTGGCCTGCGGGAGCAGTCCTGGAAACGTCGGCCATGGCCATTTCCGTATAGCCCAATATGGCGGCCAGGATGTTGTTGAAGTCATGGGCGATCCCGCCGGCAAGCGTGCCGAGGGCCTCCATTTTCTGGGCCTGGCGGAGTTGGGCCTCGAGCTTCTTGGTTTCGGTGATATCGATGATGATGCCGCGGATGCCCGAGGGCTTTCCGTCATCCAGCTTTGCTGTAGAGTGTAGGATGACGGGGAAGGTGCTTCCGTCTCTCTTGAGCGCCTTGTACTCATTGAGCCCGATCTTTTCTCCGGCCATGACCCTTCTTGCATTCTCGACGGCTTTCGGACGGTCCTCGGGCGATATCATCATGTAGCCGTTCAAGCCGCGCTCGATTTCTTCCGCTGAATAGCCGAAGTGGTCGTATGCGTTCCGGTTGACGAAGGTGAGACGCCCGTCGGCGTCCATTTCAAAAATCGTTTCGGGCAGCAGTTCCGCCAGTTCCCTGAACCGTGCCTGGCTCTCGCTCAATGCCGCCTCCGCCCGCTTGCGTTCGGAAATATCCAGGGCGGTAAAGGTGATCCCGGCGGCGAGATCCGCGGGATCGACGGGAGTGGAGCTCAGGAGGACATCGATGACGGCGCCGTCCCCTCTCTTCCACAGGGTCTCCACGGTCCCCGTTCTCCAATGCCTGATCTGGGCGTATTCCTCCTGACTCACCCGCTCGAATTCTTCCTGGTCGGGATAGAGCATTCGCGCGCTGCCGCCCACGAGTTCCTGCTTCGAATAACAGACCATCCGGCAGAGTCGGTCATTCACCTGTCTGAGAATCCCGTCGGTCAGAAGCCCGATGCCGATGGGCGCAACACGGAAAATGCTCTTGAGTGTGGCTTCGCTCTCCCGTAGCGCCTCCTCGGCATGCTTGCGTTCGGTGATATCGCGGACCATGCTGAGAATGGCGCGTTCGCCGTCGAAATCGATCATCCGGCTGTTCACTTCCACAGGGATACGGCTTCCGTCGCGAACCGTGTGGATCGTCTCAACAAAGGCGCTGCCCTTCTGCGTCAACTCATCAACCCATTCGTGAAAGCGAACCGAGTCTCCGGAAGCGTCGATTCCCATGAAACCAAGCTTCAACAACTCCTCTCTGCTGTAACCGAGCCGGTCGCACAGAACCTGGTTCACCTCCAGGAAACGGCCCTCCGGATCGAGAATGGCGATCCCGTCACCGGCGTTGTTGAACAACGTCTTGAATTTGTGCTCGCTCTCCCGCAGGGACTGTTCGGCCCGCCTGCGTTCAGCCCGGGCTTCATTCTCCCGGCGTTGAAGGATGTGCTGAAAAACGAGCAGGAACACCATGGCGAACGTGATCACCGCGGCCAGGGAAAAGAGAAGGTTGACACTGAATAGGAACCGGTCGAGCCGGGTGCGCTGCTCGTTCAGAATCTCTTGAGCTTTCACTTCGGAAGCATGGTTCAGGTCCCTGGCCTTTTGAAACGCCTTGGAAATCCGCAGCAGGACGACGCTGATCGTGGTCTCCGATTCTGGACCGTATCCCGAGACACCTTCGGAAAGCCAAATCCGCGCATCGGCAAGGGCCGGAGCAACGACTGCATGAATGGCGGATGCCTGAATGAGATTGTCAAAAACATAAGTATTACGAAGCCTTACGACTGCACTGTTCGCGACGGCGACTTCCCCGCGGAGCCGCTCGAGGTTTTCTGAGCTCGGAACCGCCCTGGTCAATTCAGCCGCGGACACGACATCCGCAAGATCCTCGATGATGCGTGCCACGTCGTGCAGCTGCTCGAGCAGTGTATTGGGCAGGTGTTTCTCCACCGAGCGCAGGGTGAGGTTGGTCAACATCCCGGCGGCAACGAGGGCAACCAGAACGGCAATGACGGCGTTCCACAAAAATATTCTCAGCAGGCTGCGAGACCGTTTCATGGCATCGGAGCTTCCTTTGGAGTGATCCCTTGTTCCCTGTAGAATCTTTCCGCACCTGGATGAAGGGGTATCGGGATGCCGTCCAGGGCGGTCTTCAAGGTTATCAACTTCCCCTGCGGGTGCCCCTCGTGGAGAAGCGAGAGCGTCCGTTCACTCCACAGAGCGGCAGTCACTTCATGCACGAGGTCCTCGGGAGTTTCGGAACTGACCGTCAGCAGGGCGAAGACCTGCAGGGTCGGAGTCTCCGGCATTTCCGGATAGGCACCGGCGGAAATCGCCGCGGGGACGAGGTACGGATACCGTTTGGAGATTCGCGACGCGATCTCGGGAGCAATGGGAACAAGGGATATGCCGATGTCGGAGACGCGGGTGACCGCTTCCATGGGGACCCCCGCCATCATCACAAAACCCTGCAGTTCGCCGCTGACCATCTTGTCGTGAGTGAACACCGGCTTCAGATACACGGGGAGCAAGTCCTTTTCGGACATGCCGTGGGCTTCCAGGACGATCCGCATGACCGACAGGGTCCCCGAACCCGTCTCGTCGATGGAGATGCGCTTTCCGCGAAGATCGGAAAACCCGCGAATATCGGCATCCCGTCGCGTCACGATTTGAAACTTCTCGGGATAGAGACTCGCCACCGCCCGAAGCCGCCGCGCGTTTTCATCCCCGGCGAAGACCTGTTCCCCCCGGAAGGCAAAGGCGGCGACATCGGCCTGGACCAATCCCGCTTCGATCTCACCGGAAACCACATTGCGCACGTTTTCCACGGATCCCGCGGAGTTCTGAGCCACACCGACCAGCCCGCTCGCGCCGCTTTTCCCCTCGCCGGCGCCGGCATCTGTGCGGCTGTGTTCGGTCAGTCCTTGCGCGATCAACTTGCCTATCGGGTAGTAGACACCGGTGAGGCCTCCGGTTCCGATGCGAAACAGGCCCCGCTCTTCCGCGGCGAGAGAAGCGGGAACCGTCGAGACGAAAGAGAACAGGCAAATCATGAAAACACAGAGAGATCGTGGGAAAGGTGGCCCGTTCAATTTTTCTTCTCCTTCGCGCTATTCCGGAATGCAGGGGAAGATCCCTTCCTCCGAAATCGCACTATTGCATTCGGGTCGCAGATATGCCCATTCCTTTTCTTGGTCCGCTCAAGGTGTTAATCGGTCGGGAGGAAACGATCGGCTACCATTACTGCCGTCACGACAGACGAACGATCCAGGGCAACGTCCCCGGTTATTGCCTTTTGTGATTATAAAATTATCATTCTTACTTCATAATGCAAAACGAATTCTTTCCAGCCTTTTGAAACCGGGTTTTGATAAATGCTTGATAACTTCTTGATCTTGTAATGGCGAGAGGAAGGCTTTCGACGCCGAAGCTCTACGAGTTTTTCAAAGGGACAGCTCGGCACACAGGTGAACACTTGGGCCGCTTCCCGGTCATTGTTGCAACGGGAAACCGGCGGGTTGCAGGGCGCCCCGTGGTTTCCCCTTACGCCCGCGCCGCACCCGAAAGAGAGCGGGGTTTGAGAGAAATCGTGAAATACGATGTCGGAAACTCCATATCCTGGATGTACTTGATTCCGTTTGTGAACTGTGAGAGCATAAATTGAACGGCTGCGCCGATGCCTGGGACTTGGCTCAGTCAGACGGGGGGCGGGCATGCCGTGCGGATGGAGAACGAACTCACGGTGAGCCCGGGTGATTCATCCGGAGAATGAGCCGGAAGAGCGGGTTGAGACTCGGCCGTCACAGACTGATCCCGGCTCGGGACCTTCCCCGACGCAGCCGATGAAGGATGCACTCGAGTCGCCGCTATGAGCAGTCTCACGGATTTGTCGGATACCCTCAGCAGGTCGGCTCTGTTTGCCGGCATTGAAAAAGAGAAGCTTTCGGGTATTTTGAGCTTCGGTCATCATCGCGTCTGTGAATCGGGGGTCACGCTCTTTCGCGAGGGAGAGTCCGCCGTTCGGTCTTATCTGGTCCTGAGAGGTTGCCTGAAACTGACCAAGCTGCACGAAGAAGGCAAAGAAGCCATCGTTCGTTATGTCAACCCCGGTGAGATTACAGCCGCGGTCTCTGTTTCCAATGGAAAAACATACCCTGTCACGGCACAATCCGTCGGCCCCACCGAAGTCGTCGGGTGGGGCAGGGAGACCATGCTCGAGCTCATGACCACTCATCCGCAATTGGCAATCAATATGCTGCGCGCGGCGGTCGAGCGGTTGGACGACATTCAGAACCGCTACCTTGAGTCGTGCGCGGAACGGGTGGAGCAGCGGATCGCGAGGGCTCTGCTGCGCATCATGAAACAATCGGGCCGCAAGACCGACAAAGGTATTCTCATTGCTTTCCGCCTCAGCCGCCAGGACCTGGCCGATTACACCGGCACCACCCTGTACACCGTGAGCCGCACCCTCAGCAAGTGGGAGAAAAAGGGGTGGATTGCATCGGGCAGGGAACGGATCGTGGTGGCCGACCCACACGCTCTGGTGACCTTTGCGGAAACCGGCTGACCCATCCCGGTTTTGATGCCGCATCGCGGTATGCCCCGTTCCGGCTCGCTTGTTCATTCACCGTCGAACCTCCATTCTGCTCCGGTCTGTTTGCTCCGGCGCAAAGACACGATCCCGCCCGGAAGTCATGGTTGGAGCCGATACCGGCCGTGCCGTCGGAAAGGCCGGGCATTGCCCGGGCACGATCTTGCGCGGTCGGCTTTCGACCTGATGCCTGGAGCATATTCTTGTACTGAAAGCGTATTCTCTAGTGTAGCCATGGGTTTTACATGATGGAAACCTGAACGATGGGAGGAAAATGATGAAAGTGTTGTTTGTTATTTCAACGGACGATGCTGAAACGTCCTACAATGCCATGAGACTTGCAAATGTGGCTGTAAAGAAGGGCGATGAAGTGAGTGTTTTCATGTTGGGAAAGGGTGTTCTTTACGAAAAAAACAGCAACGCTGAATTCAATGTGGTTGAACAGGTCGGCAAATATGAAGGTGACTTCTATGTCTGAGGGGTTTGCATGAAATCCCACGGTCTGGAGGGATCAAGCGCTTGCCCCATCGCCTGGATGGACGACCTTTACGAATTGTCCATGGAGGCGGACAAGGTGTTCACGTTTTGAAATGGGACGGACCTGGGCCGAACGCCCGGTTTCGCCGGTTCAATTGGCGATCGGGGCGTTCGTTTGAGGATCGACGGATCACAAAGAGACGGCTCACGGAATCCCCGGCAACCTGTTGACGACCGCCATGGCCGTGATGCCGCACACCGGCGTATCGCGCGCATTCGCCTCGGTGAACCCGCCGGCGGACGCGTTGAAGACGAAGTCCCTGTAGCGTCGGAGACGATGCGCCGGGACGGCGCTCCTCCGTGATACGGGGCCTGAGCCCCCGATGCCCAAGGCCTTTTCCGCGGTCTGGCGCTTATGTTTGCGCCCGCGCAAAGACAACGACCACTTCGCATCTTAAATTGAGGAACAATGAAGCTCGATTCGAAAATGACGGTCGGCGAACTGGTGACGTGCCATCCATCGGTCATGGAGGTTTTCATCAAGAGAAGAATGCCGTGCGTTGGGTGCCCGACCGAAAGATTCCATACGATAGAGGATGTCGCCCGCATCAACGGAATCGAATTGGAGCGCCTGCTGAAAGAGCTGCTGGATGCCATCGGTGTCGGGGAAGAAACATGAGCGAATTCAATCGACCCGGTCACGGTCGACGGCTTCCGGGTTGGCAGGCGGATTCCGTCCGGAACGTTCATTTTGAAGGAGCCGCTCTTGCGCGCAAGAGGCGGACCACGGTGCCCGGGGGGTTCTGGCCGGGCAGGATGGAAGAAAGGATGGAGGCCATACAGTGAAAGCAACGGATGAACTCAAGAAAGAACACCGGGGAATAGAGCTCATGCTGAGGGTCCTGGAAGCCGTGGCCGACAGGTTCAGGCGCGGTGAGCGCGTTGATCCGGCATATCTTCACGGTATCGTGGAATTCCTGTCGGTTTTCGTCGACAGGTGCCATCACGGCAAGGAGGAGGAATTCCTGTTTCCGGCGCTGGAAATGGCAGGCGTGCCGCGCGAAGGCGGTCCGATCGGGGTCATGCTGAGCGAGCACGAAAAAGGCCGCGGGCTTGCCGCGAGACTCAAGGAGGCGGTGACCGGCCGGCAACCGGGGGATGGCCCCGATACGGCCGGCGCTCAGCGGATCATCGGTGAATACGTGGCGCTGCTGACCCAGCATATCGCCAAGGAGAACATGGTCCTTTTCGCCATGGCGGATGCCAGGCTGGATTCGAATAAGGACGCCGAGCTTTACGAGGCGTTCGAGAAGCTCGAGCACGAGCGCATCGGCGTGGGTAAACACGATGAGTTTCATGCTCTTCTGGATCGGCTGGAGGCCGCATTCCTGAAATGATCGGCGGTTGAAAGCGGCGGACCATGCAAGATCATGTGATGAGCACGAATACGATTCTTTACTGTAAGGAATGGGAAAAAACCGTCGGTTTCTACAGGGACCGTCTGCGGTTGCCCGTCCTCTTTTCCACGGACTGGTTCGTGGAATTCCGCCTGAACGCGGTGTCGAGATTGAGCATTGCCGATGAGAAACGATCTTCCGTCAAGAGCTGTGGGGGTGAGGGCGTTACCTTGGCGCTGGAAGTCGATGACATTGAAACGGTATGGAAACGCGCCGAGAGCGCGGGTTTGAAACCGACGGAGATCCGGAAGCATCCCTGGGACGCCAGGGTATTTCATCTTTTTGACCCGGAGGGACACCGTATGGAAATATGGCAGTCCTCCAAACACGGTGCGTCGCAGGATCCCGGCACCAAGCAAAGGGGCACCGCTCCATGATCGGAAAAGCAAGCCCCGCCCCTAACCCTCTGGAATCGCAAGCGGTGCCGTTGTTAACGGGTTGTCCCACAACACGGTGCCGGTCCTGCTGTTCGTCGGTTCCGGGGGCATTCACCCGGAACCCGCGCTTCCGGGCTTCTTTTCGGCCAATGTGGCCGTGGCGCCGGTTGAAGACTGTTGAGGATTTCGTTAACGCGTAACGATATCTGCGGAGATGACGTCGCCGCCATGACGGCCTGAGGCAACCGACTGACTTCTATCGAGATCAAAGGAGGAACCATGGAGAAGTGGCGTTGTATTCCTTGCGACTACATATACGATCCGGCGGAAGGCGACGAGGAGGGCGGTATCGAACCGGGCATCGCTTTCGAGGATTTGCCCGAAGACTGGGTTTGTCCCATCTGCGGTGCCGGCAAGGATCAATTTGAAAAAGTGGAGTAGGCGGATCGATTTCCGAGAGGGATGCCGGTCTGCCGCTACCCGGCCGACTCCCTGGAGCGTGTCGGGTAATGAGGTGTTGTCGGAGAATCTTTCAAAATACCGGGCGCGGCGTGCCTGATCGTCCCATGGTTTTGCAGGGGCAGGCTCACATTCAGGTGCTGTTCCGGGTTCCGGAAAGGGATGTCGGGGGCGCCGGATTTTTTCCCCGGCGGGCTTCCGTGGCTTTTCAGCAGAGGAGACCAATATGGGTGACGTATCCAGCGCGGTGAAAGGCAAGGCATTCGACTTGAAAGGGGCCGTCGACTACGCGGACGCTTCCGTGGTCAGCAAGACGTTGATAAAGGCGGATGCCGGAAACGTAACGCTCTTCGCATTCGATGCGGGCCAGGGGCTGAGCGAGCACACGGCCCCCTTTGACGCGGTGGTCTGCATACTGGACGGTGAGGCTGAAATCAGCATCGGCGGGCAGCCGCAAAATGTCGTCGCCGGCGAAATGCTGATCATGCCGGCCAATATCACCCATGCCCTTCAAGCCAGGAAACCGTTCAAAATGTTGCTGGTCATGATTCGCGGGAAGTAGAATCGAACCCTTGTCAGGGCAGCGAAATGCCCGGAATCGGCGGGATCGGTCATGAGCAGGAAAGTATACATTGAAACGGAAGAATGTGTCGGATGCCAAAGCTGCGTTGGACTATGCCCCGAGGTGTTCGGTTTTGACGACGACGCCGAAAAAGCTTTTGTCATCCTCGCTGAGGGAGGGCCGGAGGAGTGCATCGACGAGGCTATCGCAACTTGTCCCGCGGAATGCATCCACTGGGAAGAGTAGCATCCGTTTTTATACCGAGGTGCGTTCAAGATGACACAACACCTGCCCGCCGGGAGGTTGACGCGGGCGGGAATAAACCCCGCCCCTCGCTACGGATCGATGCGCCCATCAGACGTAGGGGAGGGCTTTATGCCCTCCCGCCCAATGCACTCATCTTGAACGCAAAATTGTATTGCACCGCAACGACAGAACAATCAAAGCCGATTCGGTTCAAGGGATTGGAACGATGAATGCAAAGCTCAGGTCAGTATTTTTGTTCTTCCTTGTCCTTACATTCGTTGTATTGCTTTGGGGAGGATATCTTATAAACAAATCCAAACCTCCCATTCCCGATAAAATTACAACGATTGCCGGAGAGGTCATCTTTTCGGGGAAGGATATTGTCGACGGGCAGAATTACTATTTCAGCCGAGGCGGACAGCATATTGGAACCATATGGGGACACGGCTCATACCTCGCTCCCGACTGGTCGGCGGATTTCCTGCACCGGATGGGGCTGTACCTGGCAGCGCGCCACCACGGGCTCTCCACTGCCGAAGCCCATCGTTTTTCGCAGGCCGATTTCGAGCGGTTGAAACCCGAGGAACGCGCCCGCCTGGGCGTGATCGTCCAGGAAGAAATAAAGACGAACCGTTTCGACCCTGCAAGCGACGTACTGAAGTTCACGCAATATCAAACGGAAGCGTTCAACGCTCTGGTCGATTACTATACCGTTCTGTTTCAGAACGGCCATGAAGGCATGGGCCTGCAGCCCGGAATCGTGCGGACCGCTGAGGAAGGGCGCCTGGTCACAGCTTTTTTTGCCTGGTTGGCCTGGGCCGCCGGAACAAAACGGCTTGACGCGGAGCACACCTACACGGCCAATTGGCCGTTCGATCCGCTGGTTGGGAACCACCCCTTGCCGGATTTCCTGATCTGGTCCATCGTCAGCGTCATTCTGCTTATCCTGGGAATCGCCGCTGCGCTGTTCGCCTACCAGCGCTATATTGGCCGGGACGAATACGAGACCGATCTCGCTGTCGATTTTCCGGAACCGAATCCAACTCCCAGCCAGAAAGTGACGTTGCTCTACTTTCTGACGGCGATCGGACTCCTCATTGTCCAGATCGGCATGGGAGCCGTGACTGCCCATTATACGGTGGAGGGCACTTACTTTTTTGGCATTTCGCTTGCCGGGATTCTTCCTTACGCCGCGGTTCGCACATGGCACCTCCAACTGGCCGTTTTTTTCATTGCGACCTGCTTTCTGGCAGCGGGTCTTTTCATCGGGCCTTTCGTGGGAAAGGAGCCAAAGCGTCAGGGGACCTGGGTGGCCGTTCTTTTCGGCGCCGTAGTGGTCGTGGTGCTCGGTGCTCTGGGCGGCTCCTGGTTGTCCGTTGCCGGCGTTTTCGGAGACCAGGGCTTCTATCTGGGCCATCAAGGGTATGAATATATCGAATTGGGACGGGTGTGGCAGTTGCTCCTGATCGCCGGAATGCTGATCTGGCTGGTGCTGGTGTTGAGAGCCATCCGGCCCGCTCTTCGCGAGGAAAAAGACAATGACGGTCTGACTCACATGCTCCTCTACAGTACCGTCAGCATACCGCTCTTTTACATGGCCGGTTTGTTCTACGGCAAGGGAAGCCACCTCTCGGACGCGGAGTATTGGCGATGGTGGGTGGTTCATCTGTGGGTCGAGGGATTTTTCGAGGTCTTCGCCACCGTTGTGATGGCGTTCCTGCTTTCCCACATCGGAGCCGTCAGCAGGAAATTCGCCCTGACCGCCATTTACTTTACCATTTTCCTCTACCTGGGCAGCGGCGTCATAGGCACTTTCCATCACCTCTACTGGGCGGGATCGCCGACATCGATCATCGCCCTGGGTGCCGTGTTTTCCGCGCTGGAAGTCGTCCCCCTCACGCTCCTGGGCTTTGAGGCGGCACACAACCTGAGAGTGATCAAATCCGGGGGGAAGGCCTATGCATACAAGTGGCCGATCTACTTTTTTGTTTCCGTGGCCTTTTGGAATCTGGTCGGAGCCGGCATGTTCGGGTTCTTGATCAACCCGCCCATCGTTCTTTATTATGCCCAGGGAATCAACACCACACCGATTCATTCCCACACCGCTCTTTTTGGCGTGTACGGCATGCTGGCCATTTCCCTGCTCCTCTTTTCCGTCCGCCACATTGTCTCCCGGGCCTCATGGTCCGACAGGATGCTGAAGTGGAGTTTCTGGGGACTCAACGGCGGCTTGGCGAGCATGGCCGTTTTCAGCCTGATACCCTCTGGATTCTACCAGCTCTTTTTCGCGGTCAAGCATGGATTGTGGTATGCGCGCAGCCCGGAAATCACATCCGGGCCGGTGATCCGCGCATTGAGCTGGGCGCGGCTGGTGCCGGACGTGATCTTTGCCGGCGGGGCCATCGTGTTGTTCGTATTCCTGCTGCGGGCCGTATGGCTGTCATTTCTGAGGAAAGATGAGACCGGGAGCGGCGGCGGCCGGGCAGTGGAATCGAACCGGTGAAATCGATTCCGGATTCAAGAAAACGTCGACCGGCACCGTGCCGTATTGAACATCGATTCGAACCGATCAAGGATGGAAGAACCGTGCCGTGAGCCGCGAGGCGGCGGAACGCACTGGACCGGTCGCAGGCTGTGGGATTTCATGGGAGGGTGTCTCAGGCGGCTCCATGCTCGTTCCTCTCAAGGGCCGCTGTTCGCGGCCGACCGTTCCCGGCCTTCGAAATGTGCTCCGCGGTTCATCGTTGCTCCGGTGCCGTTTCCGCTGCATTCGGGGGAAGGGCATTTCGAGGCCGCTTCGATGAAATGAAGTCTTAAGGGCAGTGATGGCTTGACCTCAAGAGCATAATGGGCATAATAAAAGCTTACACGGTTGCCTTTGATGCCAGGTCGCGTTCAAGATGGGTGCATTGGGGGGAGGGCATAAAGCCCTCCCCTTCTACGTGTGATTGGCACATCGGTCTGTGAGGGCGGGATTTTTTTCCACCCGCTTCACCTCCTGCCGGGCAGGTGTTGTGTAATCTTGAAGGCGCCTCGGTATGAGAAACAAGGGGCCGATCGGACGGTGAACGCGACCGGCCCGCCATGGTGCGGGATTCGCCCCGCAGGGTTTCAGTACGGCACCACGGCATGAGGCAGCCTTCTCCTCGTGAATTGTATCGGTGCAGACCGGATTTCGGGAAAAAACCGCCCGGGTGGGAGCGCCCGTGTCCGAACATGCATCGGTGTGGGGCGCCACCGAGACCCCCAGGATATTTTCTTCGTGACTCCATATCTCATCATCGCGCTCATCACCTTCCTGGCGGGTTTCACTCAGGGTCTTTCCGGTTTCGGATCCATCCTCCTTGCCCTGCCGCTGCTGACAATCATGCTCGATATCAAGACAGTCGTTCCTCTGGCTGCGCTGGATGCTTTCCTGGCAACGATCATTCTGCTTTTCGAGCTTCGCAGGCACCTGGACTGGAAGAAGATTCTTCCGCTCGTTGCAGGGTCTCTTCCGGGTATCCCCATCGGGGTTTTCTTTTTGAAGTACATGAATACCGATGCCATTCAATTGACAATGGGCATCATGCTTCTGATCTACGCGCTTTTCGGACTGCTCTTTCGTCCGGTCGTCTGGGAGATGAAGGCGGCAGGGGCATCGTTGGCCGGGTTCGGGGCCGGTTGTCTGGGCGGGGCCCTGGGCGCATCCGGGCCTCCCGTCATTGTTTACACTTCTCTCCAACCCTGGACCAAGGACGTGATCAAGGCCACCCTGCAGGGTTTCCTGGCGGCTTCGGGGCTGGTCGTGATCCTGTTGCATGCGCTGAGCGGTCTCACAACGATGCCGGTCCTGCGATATTTTCTCGTCTCCATGCCGGCTCTCGTCGTCGGGACGATCCTGGGGTCATTTTTCTATGGCCGCATAGACGAAAAGGCCTACAGGAGAATAATCCTCATCGTGCTTGCCCTGCTGGGTGGTTTCCTCGTCTATGAGGTTCTTTGACGCAAACCCGGGTCTGAATGGAATGGCTCAGTGACCGGGCTTCGAGGACACGAGCCGCCGGACGAGCGATTCGTCGAGCGACTTTGCGTTCGCGCCCCGATTTCGGGAAACCATCCCTGCAGGGTGACCGTCTTTCCTTTTGTCTATCCTCAGGGCCTGCACTCCGGCGCAGCGGTCTGCCCGTGCATGGGGCGGGGCGGCGAAGCAACCGGGAGCCGGCCGGATGTCCGGAGTTGCCGGCTGCCGACGCTGAAACCCAATGAAAGGAAACGAGGGCTGCCGAAATGTTTCACAACATGCCGAAGGCTTTTCGGGAACGCATGCGGTACCTGGAACAGGTCGATGCCCGGGACCGGACGGATGGGACGCCCCGTCCGCTCAGACTGCGCCAAATATCGAGAGAAACGGGCAAGCTCATCGCCCTTCTGGCAGCGTCCGCACCGGAGGGGGACTGGCTCGAAATCGGCACCGGCGCCGGGTATTCCACCCTGTGGTTGGCCCTCGCCTGCCTCGAAACCTCAAGGGACCTCGTCACCGTCGAGGTATCGGAGGAGAAGGTCCGTCTGGCTCGAGAAACGGTCAGGCTGACCGGCCTGGAGAGCATTGTAAAATGCATCCGGGGTGACGCCCTCGAATACATACCGCATGTTGACCGTCTTTCCTTCTGCTTCCTGGACGCCGAAAAGGACGCCTACATGAGCTGCTACGAAGCCGTCGTCCCCCGCATGGTGAAGGGGGGGCTCCTGGTGGCCGACAACGCGATCAGCCATGGGGAAATCCTCGGGCCTTTCATCGAAACGGCGCTTCAGGACGAGCGAGTGGACGCGATGGTGGTTCCTGTTGGAAGCGGAGTGTTCGTCTGCAGACGGGTGTGACCGGTTTTTGAAACTGCTGTTGCACATGTGTGAGAATGGCGCTATAAATTGAGCAACTGATAAGTAAGATCAGGGTCCACATTGTGAGCCTGTCGTGACGGGCGATGATCGACCTGTTGCGATCGGGGCCTTTTGCTGATCATAAGGGGTTTATTTGTCGTGAAACAGACTCTGTTCCTGAGTCCACCGTCTTTTGAAGGATTCGATGGTGGCGCGGGCGCCCGTTATCCCGCCAAACGGGAAATCACATCCTACTGGTACCCGACCTGGTTGGCTCAACCCGCCGCACTGGTGACTGGAAGCAAACTTGTCGATGCCGCGCCTCATCACCTGACGGTAGGGGACATCCTCAAGATAGCAATGGACTATGAGCTCGTCGTCATACACACCAGCACGCCCTCACTCCTGAACGACATCCAGTTCATCGAGGCGCTGAAGGAACGGCACCCGAAAGTGCAGGCCGGCTTCATCGGCCCTCACGTCACGGTTCTGCCGGAGGAGACGCTCCGGCAGTCTGGTGCCATCGACTTCGTTTGCCGGAGCGAGTTTGACTTCACCTGTCTCGAACTGGCACAGGGGAAGCCATACGACAAGATCGACGGCCTGAGCTATCGGGCACCGGACGGATCGATCCGACATACCCCGGATCGCAAGCTGCTGATGGACCAGGACAGTCTGCCCAGCGTCTTTCCGGTTTACCACCGGGATCTTTCCATAGAAAAGTATTCCATCGGCTATCTGCTCCATCCCTACGTCTCCTTCTATACCGGACGAGGTTGCCCGGCTAGGTGCAGTTTCTGCCTGTGGCCCCAGACCATCGGCGGCCACAAGTACCGGGCGAAAAGCCCGGAGGTGGTCATCCGGGAAATGGAGGAAGGCAGGGAGCTCTTTCCGCAGGTCCGTGAGTGGTTCTTCGACGACGATACCTTCACGACCAACCCCGGTCGCGCCGTCGAGATCAGCAAAGGGATGAAGCGGCTGGGCCTCAGATGGTCGTGCAACGCCCGCGCGGACGTGGATTACATAACGCTCAAAGCACTGCGGCAAAACGGCATGCGGCTGGTGGTGGTCGGCTTCGAGTCGGGCAATCAGCGTATTCTGGACCGGGTGAGGAAGGGCATCACGCTGCAGCGGTCGCGTCAATTCATGAAGAATTGCCATGAGTTGGGCATTAAGGTCCACGGCACGTTCATCATCGGTCTCCCGATCGAAACGCGGGAAACCATCGAGGAAACCATCCGGTTCGCACAGGAACTGGACCCCTATGCCATCCAGGTATCCCTTGCGGCGCCTTTCCCGGGGACGGAGCTGTACCAACAGGCCGTAAGCAACGGGTGGTTCGACAATGATGTCCTGGTCGGGAAAAACGGCATCCAGACATCGAGCCTGCGTTATCCGAACCTGCGCCTCGATGAGATCGAGGAGGCCGTCGAGCGGATGTACCGCCGCTTTTACTTCCGCGTGAAGCCGATGGTCCGCATGTTTCGCGAGATGTTGACCGAGAAGCACATGCTGTTGCGCCGCGTGCGGGAAGGCAGGGAGTTCCTGGACTACCTGCACTTTCGAAAAGGGACCGCCCACGATCAAGCCCCGGGGGCTCGGCAATCGTCGCGAACCGCCTGTTGAGTGATTCGGCGTCGCCCGGCATTGACTGCCCGGCGATGCTTTTTTTGTTGATGGAGGCCGGAGCAGGGAAATGCGGCAGTCTTTTCGCTGCAAAGCGGTTCTGTTCGATTTTGGCGGCACGCTGGATTCGGATGGTGAACATTGGCTGGATCGATTCTACGAGCTTTACAGGCAAGTGGGGATCGACCTTCCCGCGGATGAAATCAAGCGCGTATTCTACATGGCGGACGATCTGTGCTGCAGTGATCCGGAAGTCGATCGAATGGGCCTTAGACCGCTGATGAAACACCATGTCGGCCTGCAGTTCGCTGCCCTGGGCTTGAAGAACCCCGAGAAAGCGGCGGAAATCGTCGAGGGATTCTGTTCGAAAACGGAGCGCATCCTGCAGCGGAACGCACGGCTGCTCAGGCGCTTGAAACCGTTCTACAGGCTGGGCCTCATTTCCAACTTCTATGGGAATGCCGCCGTGCTGTGCGACGAAGCGGGATTGGCGGAGTCTCTCGAGGTGATACTGGATTCCATGCGGATCGGGGTCGGCAAGCCCGACCCGGAAATATTCCGGATCGCCCTGAGGCGACTCGATGTGGAACCCGCGGAAGCCGTTTTCATCGGCGATTCGTTCGAGCGGGACATCATGCCGGCTCGGCAGCTCGGCATGCAAACCATATGGCTCAAGGGCCCCGCCCCGCGTCTGCCCGAGAATGCCGGACCGGTGGGCTGTCATATTTCGAGCCTCCTGGAAGTGGAAACGATCCTCTTATGAAAATGGGAATCATTGCGGCCGGAAAGGGAGAACGTCTTGCCCGGGGGGGAATTGTAACGCCCAAGCCGTTGGTATCCGTCGGAGCGAGGCCGCTCATCGCCAGGATCATCGATGCGGCCGCGCAGATCCCCGTCAGTTCCATCGCCGTCATCGTCAACGACCTGGATCCCGCCGTGGCCGGCTACCTGCGTTCGATCCGTTCACCAGCCCCATTGGACCTCGTCGTCAAGACCACTCCCAGCTCCATGGAAAGTCTCTTTTGCCTGGCCCCTTTCCTGGACGATGAACCCTTTGTCCTGTTCACCGTGGATGTCGTGTTCGCGCAACGGACTCTGAAGGATTTCCTTCAGGCTGCCGAATCCATAAGGAGCTCCAGCGGGGTTTTGGCGCTCACGCGCTTCGTCGATGACGAGAAACCCCTGTGGGTGGCTGTCGACGGTTCCAACAGAATAACGGCCATGGGCGATGCCGCCGGGGGCAGTCCTTATGTGACCGCGGGGTTCTATTATTTCACCCCCGAAATCTTCAATGAGATCGATGCGGCGCGGAGGAGGAACTTGAATGCGCTGCGCGGCTTTCTCGGTCATCTGATCGACAGCGGATACCTGATGAGCGGCGTCCCGGTCTCCAAGACCGTCGATGTCGATTATCCCGAGGACATAGAAAAGGCCGAGGCCTTCTTGAAGGAAATCAACGAGGCATGAAACCTCCGTCGGTGCTTGGGATCTGCCGCGAGCGGGTCTTTTCACCCGGCAAGGTGGAAGATGACGCGGCCATCATGGAATCGACCCTGGCGGAGTTGTCCTGCGCCGGCTGGGAAGTCCGGGTGTTGCGGGCGGAGGCGGTCGACGATTCCACCTCGAGGCCGGAAAACGTGCTGAGCATGGCCCAGTCGGACCGGGTCCTGAATGTTCTGGCGGAGTGGAGCAGAAAGGGAACTCGTTTGGTCAACACGGTCCCTTCGGTGCGGAACTGCTACCGCAAACCGCTGACGCGCATCCTGTCGGAATCGGGAGTTTGCATTCCGCCCAGCCGGATGGTCGCGTTGCGGGAAGCGAAGGAACGGATTCCTCTGTGGTCTTCGGACAGGCTCTGGCTAAAACGCGGAGACGTGCACGCCGTCGAGGACGGCGACGTCGTTTCGGTGACGTGCCGGGAAGAGTTGGACCAGGCCCTGGAGCACTTTCGGCGTCGAGGCATCGCGGACATCCTGGTCCAGAAGCACGTGCCGGGTCCCGTGGTCAAGTTCTACGGGGTGGGGCGCGCTGAATACTTCAGGGCATACCTGGCCTCGGGGGGCGAAGAGGTCACGGCCCGGGTGGCGGCGTTGCGAACCGTTGCCGTGCGGGCAGCCGAGGCAGCCGGGTTGGAAGTGTACGGGGGAGATGCCGTTCTGGCGGAGGGTAACGGACCGGTTTTGATCGATCTGAACGATTGGCCGAGTTTTTCGCGCTGTCGTCAATCCGCGGCGGAAAGCATCGCCGCCTATTTCAAGAGGCCGTTGAAGGAATGAGCGAGGTGCTTTCCCGTCGTTTTCGGGAAAGGAGAGATGACCGGAACGCTCAAAAGGATACATGAACAGCGTCATCGTTGTCCAGGCGGTGGCGGAGGCCATGAAGAGCCGGCCGGTTCCCGCCTTTCGCCGCGGTGACGCCCGGATTTTCCCGTGGAATGGCGAGCGGCGGCAGTGAGGCGGATCGGTCAGGCCGGACAGTGAGGGATTTCCGGGATGTTACCACGAGCATCGTGAAGTGAAGGGTGCCCTGGACGATCGGGGACCATTGCGCAGGCGCGTATCGACCCGTGAATCGTGCATTCCCGTGCGACGAATTGTAAACTCCCATCATGAGGAAGCGAGAACTGCCATGCACTATCAAGGCGTAACGGAAAACAAAGGCCAGACGATTTCCTCGAAGCTCTGCGAGGAAGAACGGCGGTATATGGCTCCCGGGCTGCAGGAGGTGAGCCAGCTTTCCAATTTGGCCGTCAGAAGGGCCAAAGGGTGCCGTCTGGAGGACATGGAGGGGAAATCCTACCTCGATTTCATGGCCGGTGTGGCGGTGTGCAGCCTCGGCCATTCGCACCCTTCCTACATTGCCGCCATCAAGGATCAACTGGACCGGGTCGCCGTCGGGAGCTTCACCACGGAAAACCGGGTGGCCCTGCTGAGCCTGATCGCTTCGTTGACCCCCGGAGAACTGAACAGAACCCAGTTGTACAGCGGTGGGGCGGAAGCGGTGGAGGCCGCGGTGCGGCTGGCGAAATCCTACACGAAGAAATTCGAAATCCTCAGCTTCTGGGGAGGGTTCCACGGGAAAACGGGAGGTGTCCTGGGGCTGATCGGGGACCCGTTCAAAAAGAATTGGGGGATTCTCCACCCCGGGCTTCATTTGGCTCCCTACGCCGACTGCTACCGGTGCCCGTTCAAGATGGAATATCCGGGTTGCGGGGTCTTTTGCCTCGAATACGTGCGAAAGGTCATCGAGAACAATACGGCGGGCAGCCTTGCCGCCATCATCGTGGAGACCATCCAGGGCACCGCGGGAAACGTGATCCCGCCCCCGGAATTCCTGCCGGGCCTGCTCGAAATCGCTCATGAAAACGATGCCCTGCTCATCGCAGACGAAATGATCACCGGCTTCGGTCGCACCGGCGTGATGTTCGGTTCGAACCACACGAACATCATTCCCGACATCATGACCATCGGGAAAGGCATGGGGTGCGGGTTTCCGGTTTCGGGGCTAGTGTCCACGGACGAAATCACCGCGAGCACTCCGTTCTCCAAACCGAGTTCCTCCTCGAGCAGCTACGGAGGGAATCCGCTTGCCAGCACCGCGGCCCTGGCGACGATCCGGACCATACTGGACGAATCGCTGGTCGATAATTCCCGGGAGGTGGGGGAGCATCTGCTCCGCGGGCTTCAGGGCTTGAGCGAGAAGTACGAATTCATCGGGGACGTTCGAGGGCGCGGTCTTTTGATCGGCGTGGAGCTGGTCAAGGACCGGAAGACCAAAGAGCCGCTCGACAAGCCCGTCACGAAACGGATCTTTCTCGAAACCCTCAAGAGAGGGCTGGTTTGCATGAACTACAAACCGAACTTCCGTATCAATCCGCCCCTGGTGCTCAGCCGCGAGGAAGCTGACGAGGGCCTGGCGATCCTCGACGAAATCTTTGCTCATGTGGTCAAACACATTCCCTACAAGTAGGACCGAAGTGGCATGAATGAGAGCGTCCGTGGTCTTCGCACCCCGCTTCGGGGGGCCATCATCGGCCTGGGCAACGTGGCGGTCCACGCGCATCTTCCCGTGTGGCTAAGAAACGGGAATTTCAGCATCGAGGCGTTCGTGGAACCTTCTTCCGAGCGCATCGAGGTGGGGCGGACATTGCTTCCGGGAGCGCGTGCCTACCCCACCATGGATGCGCTGCTGGCGGACGGAGGGGTGGACTTCGTGGATATCTGCACCCCTCCCTGTTATCATGCCGAGCTCGCCCTGGCGGCATGCGGCGCGGGAATGCACGTGTTTTGCGAAAAACCCCTGACCATCTCCCCGGAACGACTGGATGACATTCAAAAGGCGGCCGAACGCACGCAGCGAGTCGTCTTCACCGTGAACAACTGGAAATACGCACCCATCTGGGTCAAGCTGTGCGAACTGATCGAGCACGGCCGGATCGGCACCGTGCGGTCCGTTGCCTTGGAAGTGCTCCGATTGCCCAATTCCGGGGGAGGCCTTTCGGACTGGCGTAAATGCGCGGAGGTGGCCCAGGGCGGAATCCTGATCGACCACGGCTGGCACAATCTCTATCTCATCTTCTCGCTGCTCAAGGAGTTTCCCCTGTCCATGGAGGTTTCCATGAAGTCCCCGGTGGAAAGCGGCTCGGGACTTGAAGAAACCGTGGACCTCACGATGCGGTTTCGCGAGGCGGAGGCCAGGCTGCATCTCACCTGGCAGGCATCCTGCCGCCGTAATCACGGGGTGGTCGTGGGTGACAGGGGAAAGATTCTTGTCAATGACGACCATCTTGTGCTTCATTCCGCCGATTCTCCTCCCGTGCGCTTCGACTTTCCGGAAGCTCTTTCCAACGGCTCTCATCATGCGGCCTGGATGGGGCCCGTGGTGGAGAACTTCGGCCATGAAATCATGGAACACCGTCACCGGGGCACCAACCTCACTGAAGCCCGGTGGTGCGCCCGCCTCATCGACCTGGCGTATCGTTCCAGCCGCGACGCTTCCGGCTTCACCACCGTCTGCAACGTTCTGCCGGACATTTGCACCCAATGAAGCCCGCTGAATCGACCGCTTTCGCGACAGTCCGCGTGGAAAGCCGCGCCCACCCCACTCACGACGGGAGTGTGCCGCGGCAGTGTGTCCTCGATGCCTCCGGAACCGGCGCATGGGAGAGAGTCGGCGGCATTTCGCCGATCGCCAGGATGCTTTATCACCTGGATAGGCTGGGCATCGAGGAAGTCGTCGTCCTGCTGAGCTCCGACCGTGGGCTCAAGGGGCTCGAAACATGGACGGGGGGGTTGCGGCTGCGCGAAGCGCGCAAAGACGCTCAACTGAGCCTGGCGGGCAATCTCCTTTCCATGGCCCGGATCGACCGGCGTTTTCTTTACCTTGACGCGGCTCACCTGGTGGACCCGCGTCTCATCAAAGCCCTGGCGGCCGCTTCGGAAACCACCCTCGCCTTCATGGACCCGCGGGACGCAAGAAACGGGACCGTTCGCGCCGGGTTGCTCCACGTCGACGATCTGCCGGCCTGGGCCGAGGAGGGGGATGCGGCGCTTGCCCGACGCTCCAAACCGCTTTTTCCTTCGAGTATCGATCCGTATTCGCCCGAGATCAGAGGCCCCCTGACACCCTATTTCCTGGAGGTGCGATCGAGGGAAGACGCTCTCGAGGCGACCCGGCTGCTGATTCGATCCCAGCAGAAGCACGTTATGGACCTGCCCGCCGAGTTCATCGATCCGCCGTTTGAAAACGCGTTGACCTTCTGGCTGTGCAGGACTTCAATTTCGCCCGACATGGTCACGCTCATAGGAGGCGCGGTCGCGTTCTTCGTTGCCTGGTTGTTCTGGCATGGTCATTTTGTGGCCGGAGCCCTGCTCACCTTCGTCGTTGAAATCCTGGATGGAGTCGATGGAAAGCTCGCGCGAACCAAGCTTCAATTCTCGAGATTCGGGCGTCACGAGGATATTTTCGACTATTTTTGCGAAAACAGCTGGTACGTTGCACTGGGCGTAGGGTTGAGCGCTTCGACCCCAGGCAATTGGCCTTTTTTTGCCGCCGCCCTGTTGATTTTTTCTGATACCGTCGATAACGTCCTCTACGCCCTGGCCGGCAAGTGGCACGGGAAAAGCATCGACCTGTACCGGCCGTTCGACGCGGCTTTCCGGCGGATCGCCGGACGTCGGAACATCTACGGTTTCATGTTCATCGTCGGATTTGTGGCGGGATTTCCGCTGCAAACCTTTATCCTGGCAGCGGCTTGGGCCGCCGTTACGGCGGCGATTCACCTGGTTCGATTGATCCAATTCGGCAGAGCCGTCGCGCGGGGTTGCGGGTGAGAGAGCGACGGTCTTCTTCTCTCGCGGCCCCCGCGGCCTTCTCCGGAAACGCAAGAGACGTTTCCGGCTCGAGTTGCGGGCACTCCAACCCATTGCGGGAACCTGACCTGATGAAGTTATTTCACACGGGCAGCATCATCCTGGGGATTATCCTCCTGTGCGTTCTCACCTGGCAGATCGGGATCGGCGAGCTGTGGCACGAAATGGCCCTGCTCGGCTGGGGACTGGTGCCGCTCATCGCCATCGAGGGGGTGGCCGATCTCTTCCACACCCTGGGCTGGCGCCATTGCCTGAAGGACGTCCACCGGTCCTTTCCCTTTTTCCGACTGTTCCGGATTCGCCTTGCCGGCTATTCCATCAACTACCTCACACCGACCGCAAGCCTGGGCGGAGAGCTGACCAAAGGGACGCTCCTGACCGAGAACGGAAGCGGCGCAACGGCGGCCAGCGGCGTGATCATCGGCAAACTGGCGTACACCCTCGCACAGCTCCTGTTCGTTGGAGTGGGCTCCATCGTCACGCTCTGGAATGTCGCTCTGCCCGCCGGCGTCTGGCCTGCGATGCTCGGCGGCAGCGCGTTGCTGGCGGTTGGGGTGATCGGGTTTCTGCTGGTCCAGAAATACGGAGCACTGGGTTATCTCGTGCAATGGGTCGCCATGCGCGATTTTGGCGGAGCCGTCCTGCGCAAGGCCGCGGATCACGTTTCCGACGTGGACGTTGAGCTGCGGCGCTTCTACCGGGACCGCCCGTGGGAATTGCCGCTCGCCATGTTATGGCACGCCGCGGGTTTCGCGTGCGGCATCGCGCAGAGCTGGTATTTCCTTTACCTGTTGACCGGTCACACTTCCCTGACGGTGGCCGCGGGCATCTGGTTTTTGAGCAGCTGGTTCGATTTCCTGACCTTTGCCATTCCGCTGGGCATCGGGATTCAAGAGGCAACCAGGGTCATCGCCCTGAAGGCGCTCGGCTACGACCTGGTCATGGGACTTGCCTACGGGGTGACGCTTCGCCTGGAGCAAATTTTCTGGGCCGGATGCGGGTTGCTGTGCTACGCCACTCTGCTCTCGGAAAAGCCGAAAAGCGAACCGGCTCACGCCAAGGCCGACGTTCAGTGCGACGTTTCGTGAACACCTCGACGGCGAAGATCGACTGATCGCGCCTCCGACAGAACCCCGCTCACCGTTGCGGTGGCCTGGGCACCGGCGGCGCTGCGGGTCTTCCGCATTCCTCTCCGCAGAGCATCGATCGGACAGGTCCCGCCGAGGGAAATCGAGTTTGACAATTCCATGCCGGCCTATTATCAATAGTTGAAAAAGCGAGAGCGAACCGGCTTCAGCGGTCCCAAGTTCGACAGTCTTGTCCGGACACCCTCAAATATCGCCCGTCAGAACCGGGTATCCTGTCAATTCTTGTCAAGGTCGATCGTTCAGCGCGGCGGCCAGCCGGATGCGTTCCTTTCGAGACGATCGCGCATTCATGCTTTGAAACGGAGAATCGAAACCACGCAAGGAAGAACATGTCCCGCAAAATGAGTCGTTCGGAAATGCTCATCGGGGGTTGCAAGTACTTCAAGTACTTGACGAAAGGCGGCCTTTTCAATATCAACCTGGAGGTCACCAAAAGATGCAATGCGCGCTGCAACTTCTGCGATTACTGGAAGGAAAAGCCGACCGGGGAGCTCGGGGATTATGTGGAGGTGGTGAAAAAGCTGGCTCCCCTCTCGGTCAGCCTCACCGGCGGGGAACCGCTCCTCAGAGCGGACCTTCCGGAGTTGATCGCATCGTTGCGCCGCAGTTTCGGATTCCTCTTCATATCCCTCATCACCAACGGCTCCCTGCTGACCAGGGAGAATGGCGTCGCGCTCTGGAAGGCCGGGCTCGACGAAATGTCCATTTCGTTGGACTATCTCGACGGGAGGCATGACGAAGGTCGCGGCATTCACGGCCTTGCCGGGCATATCCTGGCCCTGGCCCCCCGGCTCGGTTCCGCCGGCGTCAATCTCTGCTTCAACGTGGTCATCAAGAGGGGAAACTACAGGGAGGTGCCGCGCCTGGTGCGCGAGTGCGCCCGGATGGGGATCAAGGTTTCCTTGAGCACCTATAACTGCTGGCGCACCGACAACCTTGACCATATGATCGAACAGGCGGAGCTTCGCCGGCTGGAAAAGGTCATCGAAGAGCTGAAAGTCCTCAAGAGGACCCTCGGCAACCTCACGACCAGTATCTTTTACCTGGACAGGATTCCGGAGTTTTTCGAAAAGAAGAGGATCTCGGGCTGTACCGCCGGCTTGAACTGGGTCCAGGTCACCCCCGACGGGATGATCAAACGGTGCTCGGACCACCCTGTCGCCGCCCATTACACCGAATGGCACGGCAGGACCTTCGAACCGACCGACTGCGGCCGCTGCTGGTATTCCTGCCGCGGGGCGGCCCAGGAACCATGGTCCCTGCGGCAGTTTGTGGAGATGTCCAGGGATGCGCTCACGGCATGAAGGCAATCCGGCGCGGCTTTCTTCCGCGGTCACGCCGCAATATGAAATGCCCGGTACCGTGACGAACGCCGGACTATGACAAGGAACGGCAATCCATTGCCGTGTCCCTGGAGCCTTCCGTCATCCTGCCGCGCGCGGCCGGGGCCGTCCTTGCGGCGAACCGACGACGCGGGTCACTGGGAGGAAGCCGGGGGCTCGATCGCGGCGGCGGCGCGCGTGCGTCGCTCACGCGAGCCGACGAAACACAAGACGATCGCGAACGCGTAGGACCCGAGCGCCGCGCCCAGCAGGAACCAGCTCAGCCGGCCGATCACGGCGAGGGCAAACACGAGATAGGCAAAGTCGCGATTGGTCACCAGGGCCATGATGCGCAACGTCTTGGGCGAACGGCTCAGGGTGTCGGCATCGAGCCGCAGGATGAACACGTAGACGGCGACCAGGCAGACGCAAAACCCTCCCAGGAGCACCCACAGATAACCGAGATATCCCGCATCGCCGGTGTCGTGGTACAGGCCGAAGGCGATCCCCACGAATATGGCCGCGTGCACGATGTTGTCGGTCACGATGTCCAGGTAATGCCCGAAAGTGCTCTCTTTCATTTTCAGGCGCGCAACCTCGCCGTCGACTCCATCCACGATGACGCAGACCACGAACAGAAACGAACCGATGACCTTGACCCAGTAGCCCTGCAGGGAGAGGAGCAGCGCGCCGATCAGCCCCAGGGTCATGCCGATCAGCGTGATGTGGTTGGGCATTATGCCGGTATGGGCAAGCCTCCTGCTCACGAACTGGGAGATGTGCCGGTCAAAATACCGTGCCATCAGGCCGTCGTCGGCTTCGGTCTGGGCGCCCAGGGCCTTCACCAGCCGATCCTCCGACTTCCCTGCGTCGGTTTCCCGATCTTCGATGATGGAGGGGAGCCCGCCGAGGGCCGGAATCTCTTTAATGTCCTTCAGGACCGCGGGATCGAGGTCGCTGTTCGACCACAGAAAATCAACGATGGATACAAGATTGGCCTGGTCGGCCAGGTAGAGCCCGTCGTTTCTTCCGCGGACCCCGGCGATTTCCATGCGGCAGGCGGTCGCCTCGCCGCAGGCGGCCAGGAAACGGGCGAGAGCGCTTCGGTCGGCGACCAGATTCGCCTTGAGCACCAGCACCCTTTCTTCCGCGGGAATTCCGAGCTCTCGGACAACCCGCTCCAGGGATTCCCCATTCAAAACCGGGTGGAAGCAGCGTTCGGGGACAAGGTCGGAAAGGACGGGTACATAAGAGTTTACCCGGCCAACCAGGTGAATGTGGGTGAATCCAAGCCGAACCAGGTGCAGGGTTAGCCGCCGGGCCGCCGGGATGCCGAAAACCGGCGCCATGCCCTTGTCATCCGAAGCAAGAATAACTGCCGTTCTGACCATCTGTCGATCCTTAAGTCGAGAGCTTTCGTGACTGAGGCGCAAGCTGAGCGATTCCCGGGCTCGGAGCGCGGATTCGGCGGGCTTTGTCCCCGCCCTTTTCGAGCTCCCGGGCAACGACTTCGCCACGGGGCGGCCAGGAGCACCCCACGCGGGCACGGGGACCGTTCACCCCTGATCGTCACACATGCCCAGGAAGCCGAGCACCCAACGCGGGCGAGGGGACCGTCGGCATGAAACCTGCCGATCGAGACAGCCCGTGCGAATCGTCGCCGCAAGACGAAACACCGGGGAGCCGTTGCATTGTGCCGCGCGACGACCGGGACTGCTTTGCCGGAGTCGCCGCATCGCCCCGGGAAGAACGAATGCGCCGAGCCTCGACGGCGGATCTCCCCCCCCCCGGGCCGGTTGCCGGCCGCCTGATTTGAATCGCACCATACGTTTCGAACGGGGACTTGTCAATCACAAGAAGGCGCCCCTGCGGCTCAGCCGCCCCCGGGAACGGGGCCGCGCCGCCCGGGCCGTTTCCGAATTGCGGGCGGGCACCGCTCGGCGGTCCGGCCGATTCGCTCTGAGGCACGTCCGACTGACAGGCACGACAGGATCGACTGTGCAACGCCAGATTTAATTTGCATTTGTATCCGGAACGACATAAGGAAAAAGGTGGAGACGATGAAAATGATCCTATCCATTCGATGATATCACGGCAGGAAGCTCATATCGGGCTGCTTTTCAGCCTGTGCCGCATCTCATGCGTTCTTTGAAGTGATTCAACCAGCGGCTTGCCGATCCAGGTCCGGTAGAACGGCGCGGCCTTGGCTCCACTGCAGTGTTGTATGTGGTGCATGATCCGCTTCGTCATCCGCTGCCGATTCTTCCGGATATCCCCCCCAAAAGTCGCGAATGTAAATACTGAGCCTAGTTTTGTTTTAATGGTGCCATGGGGTGGAGAGATCTATGTGGATAGAGGTCTCAGCCCGATCTATGGCATTGGGGCAGGGTTTTGCGCCATTTCCCGAAGTTTTCGACCCCGCGCCGATTTTTGTGTTTCCATGGCATGAAGAGGCAGTGCCTGTCAAGGTACACGGGGCGATTCGTCTGTTTCTGACCAGCCGTCGTTCTTTCATGCCGGCGGCAACCCGTATGATCAAGGTAAAACGCTTTCCATCAGTTGAATCAATGCCCGATGAGCTGCCGGCGGTGGCCCGCTCTCGGGCACAAACGGTATGACGTATCAGTGAAACGTAAGATTAGGAGGGTGTGGATGTCACGCGGATATCGCTCGACGCTGGGTACCCTGGTTGTGTTTTGTGCGGTCTTGGCAGTTGCCGCAACCATCCCGTCTGCCTGGGCGGGGAAGCAGAAGGCCGGCCGGGAGAAGAGTCCGAACGCGGAGTCTAAGCAGGGTTCATCACCTGTCGGGGGGAGCGCGGTGTCCTCTCCCGCCGCAGCTTCCCCGGTTGCCTCCGGGCTGCGGGATGCCGTTCGGAAAGGCAAGCATCCCGCCCAGCTGGCCGGTCACGCGGGCAGTATCAAGCCGACCCGGAATGGGCCGCACAGGAACGACCCGGCGGAAGGCGTTCCGAAACACGCCTACTCGCCCTTCGATGAAAAGAACAAGCGCGAGCATCCGTGTCCGGCAGGCGGATGCGATTCGGCGCCCGATCATGTGCTGATCAAGATGGCCGCGAGTGCCAAACCGCCAAGGGACAACGTCAAGGGGGGGCTGAGCGAAAATGCGGCGTTGAACAGGACCCTCTCCGCGCACGGGGTCGAGAGAATGGAGCCGGTCTTCCGTAATGCGAGGGCGCCGAAGGCTGGAGAGAGGATACTGTCGTCCCTGGGGAAGAGTGTCCCCAAACCAGATCTCACAAAATGGTATCGCGCGCGGATATCGAAATCGAAAAAGAAAAAAGACATCCATGCGCTGGTGGACGCGCTGAGTGGGCAGCCTGGCGTCGAATACGTCGAGCCGGACTATTATCGACGTCCTGTCGGCGCCCCGATCAAGACCCCCGGCACGGGACACTCGAATCGCCTGTCCAGCCCGCCCGACGGTTCCACCGATCCGCTGTACGGTCAACAATGGCACATGGATGCCGCGAACATCCCCCTGGCGTGGCAATGGCTTGAAGATCACGGTTTCAGCCCCGGCGGCAGCCGGGATGTCGTCGTCGCGGTGATCGATACCGGCGTGGATTACAATCATCCCGACCTGGCGGCCAACATGTGGGTGAACAGCCGTGAGATCCCGGGCAATGGCCTAGACGACGACGCAAACGGTTTCGTGGACGATGTGCACGGTGTGAACGTCGTGAGCAACAGCTGGAATGAATCGGGCAATCCCCTGGACGATCACGGCCACGGCACCCACGTTGCCGGGATCATTGCCGCCCAGGGGAAAAACGGCCTGGGGGGCGTGGGGGTCGCCTATAACGTCCAGGTCATGGCTATCAAGGCGGCACAGTACTCCGGGGTGCTGGCCTCATCCGACATCGCCGAAGCCATTTACTACGCCGTTTCCCAGGGGGCGGACATCATCAACATGTCTTTCGGGGGGTATGTCCAGTCACTGGTCGAGGAAGAGGCCCTGGCGGTGGCTTTTGGACAAGCGGTGCTGGTTGCCGCGGCGGGCAACGATGGAATTCCCAATCAGCCCTGCCCGGGGGGACGCGACATGTATCCGGCGGCCTACAACTGGGTGCTCGGAGTGATGGCTTCGAACCCGAGCGGACTAATTGCGAGCTTCTCCAACATGGATTGCGTCCCCCATGACTCGCACGAATACGAGCTCATGGCTCCCGGCGTCGACATATGGAGCACACTTCCCAACGAGCAGTATGCCGCCTGGGACGGCACATCCATGGCGGCCCCCGTGGTCTCGGGAATCGCGGCGCTCCTTCGCACCAAGTGGACGGACAAGGATCTCTATACCTCTCGTTTCATCATGGGCCAGATTGCCGCCAATGCCGGTCCCGTCGCCGACGCCCTCGCTTCGCTCACGGTCGCGCCGAAACCCGAGCTTTCCTACCTGGAGCACTGGCTCTTCGACACAACGTCGCAAAGCGCCGTCAATGACGACGATGGAATCGTGGATGCCGGGGAAACGGTCGACCTGGCCATCGTTATCCGCAACCACTGGGGAAAGGCCGACCCCGTGACCGTCAAGCTGGAAGCCTGGGCAGAGGGCGCGTTCCAGGCCGATCCCTACGTCACCATTCCCATAGACACGGTGGACTACGGGGCCGTCGGATCGTTCAACTGGGACGACAACGGACTCATGTACGACGAGCAGGGAGTCATCGTGGGGGTCGCTCACCCTTTTCAATTCATCGTCTCGCAGGACTGTCCCAACGATCACGTCATCCCGTTCCGCCTCACCATTACGGCGCGCAACGGACTGGATCCGACGGACACGACCGTTTACACGACTGAATCGAGATTTTACCAGGTTGTCCAGCGCGGGCGGGAATTGGCCCGGTTCATCACCGAGGATACGGTCCTGACAAAAGACTATTTCTGGATAATTCCGGACATGACGCGAATCAACCAAGGCGTGACCATGACAGTCGAAGCCGGGAGTCAGGCGCAATGGGGAAGCCCGGCGCCGCAAGACCCCTATTCCGAACCGCGGTCGCCAGGTCTTGACGTACAAGGCACCCTGCTGGTGAATGGTACATTCGGCGAGCCCGTGGAGCTGTTCCCCATATCAGTGGGCAATGTATACCCTCATGAGAAGCATGTATATATAAACACTGTCGGTACGTCTCACATCCAATACGCAAACGTGATGGGACCGGAATGGGGTTCCTGCGGGAACTCCAATGGCCCCAACACCATAGATCATTGCAGAATTTCATCCGAAAGGAATTATCAAGGCAATTGCACTGGTTTTACCCTTGATAGGCCATCGAAAATTATTACAAATAGTGTAATAACCACATGGGGTGGAATCAGTGGCTTCAATCCTAACAATGCAAATATATGTTTATTTCAGACAAGAATTGATACTGGTGGAAATAGAATATGCATAGATTATACTGGTGATTCTGGAATAAATAATTGTGTCTTCCTTCAAAACAATTATACAAGTGGTCCTTGGACATTAGTTTGGACAGGTTGTGGAACAAATGATAGGGAATGTTGTAATAGTGAGGAAGATGCAAGATCTACGTCACGCAATAGAAATAATGCTTTTTTGAGCAAATATTGGGATCCAAATGTAAATAAGTGGATGAGAGCGAGTGTAAAAGAAAGGTTTATGCCAGAAGGAAAATTTATTGGGCTGGCATATAATTATTGGGGTACAACGTCCACCACATTGATTGATACGGCAATAATAGATTTTAATGATTATTTTACATGTAGCGTGATAGTTTATTCTCCAATACTCAATGTCCCTGCAACCACCACATATCCATTCGTCGTTGATGTTACACTATCCACTGCCGGTAATCCCGACGCATCCGTGGTCGGTGCGGAGGCCGTCACCTTCAACGTCACGTTCAACCGTGATATGGACAGCTCGGTTCAGCCCGCTGTCAGTTTCGGGCCCGATACGCCGTTGACCGACTATACCGTGCACCCTGTCAGCGGGGGCTGGACCGATCCGCGGACATGGGTCGGCACGTTCAATGTCACTCCGATCACGGGCGACGGTTATCAGCTCATACGCGTGGCCGGAGCCCGCGCCGCCGACGATCCGTGGCTGGTCACGGGCGATGACGCAGGCCGGTTCCGCTTCGAGATCATCACATCCGGGACCGAATCGATGAACCTCCAGGCGACCGGCGGCGAGGGATACATCGACCTGGCGTGGACGCAGAACGACTTCGAGCTGCTCGCGGGATTCAACCTCTACAAATCCACCGCCGCGGACGGTTCCTACACGCGGATGAACTCAATCATGCTCCCCTCCGGGCAGCGGGCCTTTCGCGACACCAATGTACAGCCCGGCCAGCCCGCTTTCTACAAGTTCACCGTGGTCAAGACGGACATGTCGGAGTCGAAATTCTCCAACGTGGCGACGGCAACCCCCATCGACACCATTCCACCGGTGATCAGCCACAGCCCGATCACCTCGGCCGAGCCCGGCCTGCCGGTCAGCCTTTTCGCCGACGTCACCGACAACGTCGGCGTGAGCGCGGTGACCTTGCACTTCCGCCCCATGGCCGGTTCGAGCTATTCCGCCAGGGCGATGATCAAGACCACCGGAAACCGTTACTCGGCGACGCTTGAAGGGACCCTTTTGACCCCGCCGGGGATCGAGTACTACATCTCGGCGACCGACGGCATCAGCACCACGTATTCCGGGCGACCCGAATACCCTTACCAGGTCGGCGTGGTTGACCGTCCCGTGGTGACCGCGGTCAGCCCCGGCAGCGGCCCGGCTTCAGGCGGGACCTCGGTGACCGTCGCCGGCAGCAACTTCAAAGCGGGGGCGACGGTGACGTTCGGAGGCGCCGCGGCCGGGAATATCAGCGTGGTCAGCGGAAACCAGATGACCTGCGAAACGCCGCCTCACTTCCCGGAGCTCGTTGACGTGGCGGTGAGCAATCCGGATGGTCAGAGCGGCGTGCTTCTCCGCGGCTATACATACGCAAGCGAAGCCGCTTCGCTCAGCCTCCCGAACGTTGGCGGGGGGCAATATGCAATCGTCCAGGTTCCAATCAACGCCAGTGTCCAGGGGCTCGCCGCCGCCGACCTGAAGGTCACTTTCAACAACGGTGTGCTCCACGCACGAGGGGTGAGCAACGGCAGCCTGACACCCGGGTGGAGCGTCGCGGCCAACACGGGTACGCCGGGTGAAGTCCGGATTTCCATGGCGTCCCCGGGTGGAACCGTGGCCGGGTCCGGTGTATTGGTGAACATCGAATTCGAAGTGGTGGGTACGCCCGGCGGCGGTTCCGCTTTGCACCCGGTCGACGTCTCCCTCAACGATGGGGCCATTCCGGTTCAAACGGCGGACGGTTCGTTCACGGTGGATGCGGTCTACGGCATTTCCGGCACCGTGGTTTACTGGAAAGACGGGACCGGCATTCCGGGGACCTTGCTCACGGCGACGGGGGAGCGCGCCTATGAGGCGCTCAGCGGGTCCGGAGGCGAGTACGGCCTGTCGGGTCTGCCTGCGGGCGACTATTCGGTGAGCCCCGCCAAGTCGGACGACACGGACGGCATTTCCGCCTACGATGCGTCGCTGGTGCTGCAGCACGCCGTCGGCCTGATCAGCCTGACGGGTCACCAGTCGGTTGCCGCCGATGTGAACAAGACCGGTGCCATAACGGCAATGGATGCAACCTATATTTTGCAGAAGGCCGTGGGGCTGATTGCGCTGCCGTTCCCCGGGGCGGGTGTTGTCTGGGAGTTCAGTCCCGAGAGTCGAACGTATTCCAATCTCGGCGCCAATCTCACGGGGCAGAATTACACGGGCATTCTTATCGGCGATGTCAGCGGGAACTGGTCTTCCGGCGCCCAGGGGCAGTCGGTCGAAAGCGGTTCGGCTCCGACTCTGACCCCAATGACCGCGCGGGCTCCTGTCCGGCCCGGTCAGGGTCTTTCAGGAAGAGCCCGTCTTTGGGTGGGCAGAGGGCTGTCGGATCCCAGGGGCAAGTTCGCGATTCCCTTGAGGGTGAAGGTCCAGAAAGGAGAAGTATTTTCCGGAATGCTCACGCTCCACTATTCGACGGACCGGTACGAGGCGGTTTCGGTGGGGGCGGGCTCCGTTGCGCAAGGAGCAATGCTGGTATCCAATCTCTCCCGTCCGGGTCGGATCAGGATTGCCCTGGCCGCTCCCGCCGGGTTTTCGCAATCGGGCGATCTGGTCTGGATCAAATTGAAGAAAAAGCGAAAGGAAGTTGGGCCTCCCAAGGTCGTGATCAAAAGAGCCGTTTTGAACGACAATCATTTCGTAACGCTGTTCTAACGGAGCGGACGTGCCGCCGGAGTCACGGAGGGGAGACCGATGAAATCCATTGGCGTTATTCTTGTCATGCTCTGCTGCTGGGGAGGCGTGCTGAGCGCACCGATCCCGGCCGAAGCAGGTGAGGGCATGTGCTTCAGCTTCCCCGATCTTCGGGGCAGGCCCGGCGCCAGGCTGAGCGTGGGGCTTCAGGCATCGAACATGGATGCCGCTCTGGCCGTTGAGGCAACCGTGACCTACCCTGCGGACAAGCTCACCGCCGTGTCGGTTGCGAAAACCGGCTTTTCCGGCGACATGACCCTGGTTTCGAACCTGAACACTCCCGGTGAAATTCGTATTGCGATGGCGGGCGCCGGGGGGATTTCCGGAAACGGAGAGCTGTTCGAGATCACGTTCGATGCGACGTCCGAAGCCGGAGCTCACGCCGCCGTGCAACTTCAGGGCATCATTGTGAATGAGGTTGCTCACCCTGACTGCATCACTCACGGTTCCATCACCACCACCACGCCCGCGGTGTCCATCGGGGCTCCTTCGGCGTCCATGACCAGGGCTGGGCCGGTAAGCTTCACGATCAGCTATGCGGATGTCGATACGATCAGCTTGAACGCGGCCGATGTCACCCTCAACAGGACCGGCACCGCCGACGGCGCCGTCCAGGTTGCGGGAGAGGGCATGGAAAACCGGACGATTACGATTGCGAGCATCACCGGCGACGGCACCCTGGGAATCAGCCTCGAGGCGGGCACGGCAAGCGATTCCGCCGGGAACGCGGTGGCGGCTGCGGGACCGAGCGCGACCTTTGACGTCCACGATCTCATCCTCACGATTACGGCCAGTGCCGGAACGGGAGGGTCCATCTCGCCGGCGGGAGCCGTGAGCGTCGACTACGGGGCGGACAAGACATTTCAAATCACACCCGCGGCAAACTATGAAATCGCCGACGTGCTGGTGGACGGGGTGTCCGTGGGGGCCGTTTCAAGCTACGGCTTTCAAGCTGTCGCGGCGGATCACACGATCAAGGCCGCATTTGCGCGGATCACGCACACCATCGCCGCAGGCGCCGGCGCCCACGGGACGATCACTCCATCGGGGTTCGTGACCGTGAGTCAGGGTGCCGACAAGACATTCTCCCTGAAGGCCGAGACCGGCTATCACGTGAAGGACGTCCTGGTGGATGGGGTTTCCAAGGGGGCCGTGGCGACCTATACCTTCACCAACGTCATGTGCGACCATACGATCGAGGGCAGTTTCGAGTCGAATGTGGCCATAGTGGTCGACAGGACGACGATCGCGGTTCGCGAAGGAGAGTCGGCGCAATTTCATGTGAAGCTCAGCGAGCGGCCGCTCTCGGACGTGGTGGTCTCCACCGCGTGGACCGGCGGCGACACCGACGTCAATGTTCTGAGTGGAAGCCGCCTCACCTTCACCCCCGTCAACTGGAACAGCTATCAGCCCGTGCGGTTCACGGCGGTTCCGGATGAGGATCTGCTCGGCGGGTCGGCGGTGATTTGCCTGAGCGCCGATTATGTCGCCCCGATCAAGGTGAGGGTCAAGGAAGCCGACCTTTGCCAGTGCCCATCGCTGCTTGCGCTGCCCGACCTCAACGGCAACGGGTACCCGGAAATCGCTGTGTTGAAGAGGAATCCCGTGGCAGGAACCAGCCGTGTTTACGTCAAGGATTCGCGGACGGGAGCGCTGGTCCGAACGGTCACCTTCACTTCAGGTTATGCACCAAGAGGGTTGGCTTTCATTGACGATCCTGCCGGGCATGCGCTGGCCATGCTCCAGGTCAATCCCGAGACGGGCGTTGTTCGGGTTGAGGTGAGAGATGCTTACACCGGGAAGCGGATCAGAAACGTGCCGTTCGATAAGACCTATTCTCCGAAAGCACTGGCGGTGCTCCCCGATATCAACGGCGACGGCGCCTCGGAATTGGCGGTTTTGTGCGTCAGTCCGGCTACCGGCGGCGTCAAGGCACAGGTAAGAGCTTGTCAAACCGGCTTGCTTTTAAAGGATGTCGCGTTCGCCAGGGGCTATACGCCAAAAGGATTCGTGCCGATGCCGGACCTCAACAAGAATACCGCTCCGGAACTGGTGTTCCTGGGAGCGAGCCAAGCCGGCGGGAATATCCTGGCGCAGGTGAAAGACTCCCGAACCGGTTCGTTGATCAAGTCGGTTTCTTTCAACAAGGCGTACGTGCCGCAGGCGCTCTCCTCGGTGCCGGATGTCAATTCGAACGGCGTTCCCGAGCTTGCCGTCATCGGAAGATCGAGCGCCGGGGCCGTTGTTACCCAACTCAAAGACCCCGTGACGGGAGCTCTCGTCAAGTCGGTGAAGTTCAGCAAGTCGGGTTCGGCCATGGGCGTTGCGGTGGTCCCGGATGCGGGGCAGCCGGGCGGTTCGAGGCTCGCAACGCTGCGTTTCAACGGCCTCCCGGGAAAGATGACGGTTGAGGAACGCGATCCGCTGACGGGTGCTTTGATCCGGAACATCCCCTTTACCCATCCCACTTTTCCCCTGGCGGTGGCAGCGTTGCCCGAAGCCGGCGGCAACGGCGGACCGGGGCTCGTCGTGCTGGGCATCCACAAAGCTTCCGGCCGGATGAGGGTGGAGATACGGGATGCATTGACCGGTGTTTCGCTCAGGAGGTTCCTCGTTCCCTAATCGTGCCGGGATTGAGCGGGCGGATGCCCGGTCTTTCATGTGAGAGAAAGCCGGCCTCAGCGCCCGCGAGAGGAAACCGGCTGCGGGCAGGGGATTTCCGCGGCGTGAAGGGTCGTCCCTGAACTGTTTCCGGTGCGGCGGCCGCCAGCAAGAGATCGAATCCCCCGCGCGTGCCGGATCAGTTGCCGTTCCCGCACCCCGAGTCTCACGAGGGGTGTTTCCATGTCCTTGTAGGACAACAGATCGGGCGGGAACAAGGGAACATGCCCATGCCGGGTTTGCTCCGTAATGAGTTGGCGACGGCGGATCAGGTTGAAAGAAGAGGGTTTGGAGCGTTTCTCCAGGCCCTTTTCCATTATGCGAGGCCAGTTCGGCCGCAAAAGCAAAGGGCGGTGCGGCCCGTCGGCCTCTGCCTCCGGAGCGCGTGAGTCCTGACGGGAAGCGCCACTTCGCCCCTCCGCCGCATGATGCGAAGCGGAACCGGACCCTTTGCCTCGAATCTGACCCGCCCGGTATTCAACCTTCAAACGAACCAACGTCAAAGAAGTTTGTGGGCCACGCAAATCGAGTTGGCTTCGATCGGTCAATTATGATATG
>ERZ795032.88-NODE-88-length-132286-cov-8.471962_pt1 | contig 132286 bp, 134 predicted proteins | sample MGYA00375124_ERZ795032 | MGnify/ENA primary metagenome ERZ795032 (study PRJEB30167, sample SAMN05720154) | activated sludge metagenome | isolation source: Anaerobic digester | place: China | collected 2015-12-16 ... | reverse complement strand
GTAGCCCAGGAAGGCCTTGCCTTCTCCTCCGATGCCAAACCGGATGGACGAGACGGCCATCAGATCATAAGGGAAGGATCCCATGAACCCGGCGTTGAACTCCCTGCCTTCGAGGAACTCTTCCAATATCAGGCCGTCGGGGTAGAGAGCAAGTCTTTCGTCGAGGAGACCGAAAAGGTCCTTTTCTGATGTCACCAGGGATCTTCGGTCAATACCTACGCTGCTGTCCTCCATCCTGGGTTTGACGAAGAGAGGGTAGTCAAGGCCTTTCGCAATATCCGGGTCATAGCCCGGGTAGACGCACCTTCCGGGCGCAACCGGCAACCCTGCCGCCTGGAGGGTTTTTCTGGCAAGATCCTTGTCAAGGCAGATGGCAAGAGTTCTGGAGGGGTTTCCTGTAAAGGGTATACCCAGGGATTCTAGTATCCGGGCAAACCTGATCTCCAGGTAGGAGGCCTCGCCGAACCCCTCGAAGAGGTTGAAGATGCAGTCGGGGGAGTTTTCTCTCAACTTTCTGGCAACCCTTCCCTTCACGGCAAGGTCTTCTCTGGTGATGTCCACCGGGAATGCCCGAAAACCTCTGGAGACGAGCCCCTCGATGACGCTCTGTCTGCAGCGGAGAACGTCCAGTACGTCTTCCCTGTCGGTCTCCTCGATCCCGGCCACGACGGCGATCACCCTATCGCGCCGCATTACAGTGCCTCGTCTTCATCGAGGGCCTGGGCCACCTGAGCCCCTGTCTCTGGAATGCTTCCCTCAGGATCCCCTTGATAAGAGAGGGGAATGAACCGCCGCTCATCCTGTAAAGGATCGGGAGATCGCTGTATGCCTCCGATATTCCCGGAAGCGGGTTTATATCGATAACCTTCGGTACCCCTTCCCTGTCGAGACGGAAATCAACCCTCGATATGTCCTTGAGTTCAAGGACACGAAAAACTTTCAAAGCCTCTTTCCCTACTTTCGAACGGACCTCGGAGTCAATGTTCTCGGGACCCAGGTAGCGGACCTTCTCCTCCCAGTTCCTCTTGTGGTCCAGGGAATAGACCGCCCTGCCCTCATCCGCCTTCGGATCAATGGCCATCATGCCTATGACCGCCGGATTCCTGTTACCCATGACCCCCACTGTGATCTCCAAACCAGGGAGGAATTCCTCCACTAGCGCCGGCTGTCTATAATTTCTCCATATCCTGCGAACCCTTTTGGCAAGATCCACCGGGTTATCCACTACTGAATCCGGAAATACCCCCTTGGAAGAACCTTCCCATCTCGGTTTTACGATGTAAGTCCCGTGTTTTTCGAAAAGACGGATAGCCTCCCCCAGGTCCGCGTCGGAGGAGAACATGAAAAGGTCGGGGACCATTGTACCCCCGCCTGCAAGAACATGATGGGTTAGCCACTTGTCAAGGGTGATGGCGATCGCAGTTGAATCGGAGCCGGAAAAGGGTATCCCGAGGCTCTCGAGAATACAGGGAACCTGTGATTCCCTTCCTCTTGTTGTTCCACGGCCTTCGGCTATGTTGAAAACAAAATCTGGAGGATTTTGGGAGATCCTCTCAAGAAAATGATCATCCTGCTCGTACTGCCCGGTCTCGAAACCGAGCCTTGAGATCTCCCTCTCGAGGGTTTGCACCGTTTCCAGGCAGTCGTACTCTTCATAACGGTCATCGGGTTCGCCTGGAAGAATATCTTTTTTCTTCAGATTGAACGTGATACCGATCCGCCGGACCGGCCTTGCAACATTGAAGGATGATCCAGGATCTTCCTTCTTCACATTATTCGCCCCCTGCGTTGATTGATACACCGCCCTCGAGGACAGTGCCGTGACTGGTGATGTGCCCCTTCATCCAGCCGTTCTACAGACTTCACCTCCGTAGATCCGAACCCCGCTTCCCAATACTGCTCCTGACCCTGGCGAACCAGTTTCGGATGACCTTTCAGGGACAGTCAAAGCAATAGCAGGCTGCCTGACAAGCCATCCAGAGGAAAAACGCCCGGGGGCCTTTTCGGGGCTTTCTGGCGCTCTCCCTGGGGCAATACCGTTCATGGGGTTCTTGATGACAGGTATCCTTTTGCGGATTATACATCTCCTTTTATAGAATACAATAGGTACAGCATATCGATCTTTCGGTTTCAGAAAACACTTCACAAACCTGGATAGGGGGAGGAACAATGGCTGCCATTATGTCTTCGAGAAAAGCGGTTTCGGTCCTGTTTGCAGCCGCGTTCCTGTTACTATCGGCAGAACCTGTTCCCGCCGTCACAAGGGGTGAGGCTATCCACGCAATAATCACCTCCCTGGGGCTGCCGGAATGGTCGGGCGCAAAACACTTTACGGACATGGAGCCGGGGCACCCCAGCTGGCGGTCCGTTGAGACAGCATCAGCGCTGGGGATCATCCACCCTTCGGAACGCTTCTACCCCGACATCGAGGCCAGCAGGGCTGAAGCTGTAATGTTCTCGATGCAGGCCATGGGTCTTCGCCACGAGGCTTCCATCCTCAACGATCTGGATCCCGTTCCCTGGCCCGGTCTTCCCGCGTACATTACCCCCTACATGACATTGGCGGCCGATCTTCAGCCGCCTCCTCCGCCGCAATTCCTGTCCGCTCCCAGGGAACCAATGACACAGCGTGATCTCCAGTCGATGAAAAGCTGGCTCAGGGAATGCACGCAACGCCTGAGATGGTCCAGGGAATTCCAGGGACCCGGCTCCGTGCTGACGCTTTTAAGGGAGAATATCGGAAGGCCGCCCTCGGAATGGGGACTTCAATCAAGGGAATTCGGCAGTGAAAAGGAGGCGGCAAGCGCTGCCGAGACCCTCAGGAGGATGGGGCTATCGGTGATGATCCATGAACTGGAGTGGTCCTGGATAGTTCGTATCGGCCCTTTCCAGCACTACCTGAAGGCTTGGGAGACAATGGTGAAGATACCCGCCCCGGAGATGACGGTGGTACCCTTCACTCAGAGCCCCAGCAGGGCCATGTTCGTAGCTGCCCTCCGCTTCGATCCCGCCGCGACTCCCCCCAGGATAGTACCGGCCGCTTCCATTTCTGGCAAAAGGCTCCCCCTGGACATCATCGCCGACAACTCCGGAGCCGAGGGGGCGATAAACGGGGGATTCTTCAGTGGGTCAAGGATAGTGGGATCCCTTGTGGTCGACTCCAGACCTCTTAGCGGGCCCTACGGGGAAAGGTCGGCCGTCGGATGGAGCTCCGATGGTTCAAAGGTCAACTTCGGAAGAGGAAAATTCAAAAGCGCCCTCTCCCTGGGAAGCCTGACTGTTGCCGTCTCATCGATGAACGCCCCGCCTCCACAGGGTGGGGTGGGAATTTTTACCCCCGATGTCTGGAGCTACGTTACGGGAGCTCCAGCGGACGGCTGGGAGGTGACTGTTAAAGGTGGAACAGTATCGGGCGTAAGGCATTCCTCTTCATCCAACCACTTCGTAACGAGGGAGGGTTTCCTGATCATTGCCCGGGGACAGGCCGGAAACCTCATGAAGGATCTTAAGGAGGGCACTCCCGTTTCAGTCAGGGTCGAATGGACCGATCCAGGGTTCAGGGACCTCGATAACGTCCTGCAGGCCGGTCCCATGCTTTTGAAGAACGGGACGACATCGACCGACCCTGAGGGTTTCAGCTCAAGGACCCTTTCTGTTCCTCACCCGAGGTCACTTTTAGGAAGCGACGGGGAAAACATGTGGTTCGTCGTTATCGACGGGAGGGATCCCTGGCACAGCAACGGGGCGACCATTGTCGAGACTGCGGCAGTGGCTGAGAGGCTCGGCCTGGTGGACGCCCTTAACCTGGACGGAGGGGGTTCGTCGTCTATCTGGTGGATGGGAAAGATCGTGACCTCGCCGCCCGGAGGTATCGTCAGGCCTGTCCCCTACGCGCTCGTCTTCTGACCTGTTATCCTGAAGCCCTCGGGGGAACGGATCCAGACATCCATCTGGGGGAACGGGATCGTTATTCCCTCGGCGTCAAAGGCATCCTTGAGGCGAAGGCGATACTCTCTTCCGATGAACCAGTGTTCCCCGGGGAAGGTCCGGATGAGAGCCCTCAGGGATATGGAGCTTGCGTCGAAGGAGAGGATACCCTGGACCTGGGGGTCATCCCTCACCTTGTCGGGGAAGTCTTGCCTGATGTCCCTTCCCACTATCTCCATGACGCCCAGAGCCTTCCGGATATCCGTGTCGTATGAGACACGTACCACGACCTGTGCCTGGGACCAGTACTTGGTCGCGTTCACAAGCTCTGTGATCCTGCTGTTGGGAATTATTATATAGTTCCCGTCAAGGTCGGAGAGGTGGGTGGTCCTGAGAGAGAAATACTCCACAACACCGAAATATTCTCCTATCTTCACCACATCGCCGACGGCGTAGTGGTCCTCCACTACCACGAATATACCGTTCAGGAAGTCCCTGATAATGTTCTGGGCTGCCAGGGATATGGCAAGTCCGGCAATACCGAGTCCGGTAAGAATGGGCATTATATTCACATTGATAGTGCTGAGAAGGGTCAGGAAAGCAACGGCACCGAGCCCCCAACGCAAAAGATCCGTCACCAGACCCTTTAGTGTCTCAAGCCGTTTGATCCTGGACGCCCTTTCATGGCCCTCAAGGTGCCCGGTCTGGCCGTTCTCGACCCTGGATATCCCCTTCTCGAAGAGCTTTCGCGTCAGATCGACCACGATCCTGTCGGCAATGTACCACCCCAGGATGACCAGTATGGGCATGACAAGTTTTCCAAGGTTTCTCTGGGCGAACTCCCACTCCATTACCGGGTCCCCCTCGTTGAGATGTTTTGCTGCAGCTTCCTGACTGGATTGATTATACTTGAAGAGTTCAGGCCGGGAAAACGGCCACGTAAGAGGAGGGATCCGCAATGGGAAAGGTGGTTGCCGAAGTGGTCATCGTTCCACATGGAACAGGCTCCACAAGCCTTAGCGGCTATGTCGCCGAGGTCGAGAAGACCCTCAGGCAGTACGGGCTCGAAACTATGCTGACACCGATGGGGACCATTCTGGAAGGTGACCTTGACGTGGTACTGCGGGCGGTAAGAGCGGCCCACGAGATCCCCTTCGACCAGGGGGCTCTCCGTGTGGGCACCACCCTGAGGATAGACGAAAGACGGGACAAGGATATCTCCATGAAGAGCAAGGTCAGATCTGTGGAGGAGAAGCTCGGGGACTGAAAGGAAAAAGGCGAAGGGGGAAAGCTGATGAGGTTTTCCCCTTCGCCTGGATCTGGTCAGATAATGCAGACCTTGCTGATCGATGCAAACTACGGCTTTTTCTTGGCAACTACGTCGGTACCGTCTTCCTGCCTCCAGTAGATGCCTATCTTCAGGTAGGACATCACCAGTGATACGATGGGGTTCAGATAGTTCAGGAACGCATATGGGGCGTAGGCAAGAGTAGCGACACCCAGGACGCTGCTCTGGAAGGCCCCGCATGTGTTCCAGGGAATAAGCGCCGAGGTCAGGGTACCCGAATCCTCAAGGGCACGGGATAGCATTCTCGGCGCAAGACCCTTCTCCTCGAATGAGGACTTGAACATCCTTCCGGGGATGACCAGGGAGAGGTACTGGTCTCCCAGGAAGAGGTTGGCCACGAAGCACGACCCTATTACAGCCCCCATCATCCCACCGACGGTCTTCACCTGCCTGGTGATAGAGCCAACTATGGTCTCCAGGAATCCGCAGGCTTCCATGGCTCCTCCAAAGAAAAGAGCGCAGAAGACCAGTGAGATGGACCACATCATGGAGTCGAGACCACCGCGGGTTAGAAGGTCTGTGAGAAGTCCCCCGACCTCGGTGGCCATCTCGGGGGCAATACTCAGATCGGCCTGGCTGAGCATGTTCAGCAGGGCTTCACCCTCTGCTCCGGCCACCTCAGAGGCAAAGGTGGCCTCGTAGCCGTAGTGGATCGCATTGATGATGTCCCCCAGACCGTTGCCCTGTACTGCAGACATGACGGCGGCTACCAGAACCCCGGCGAATAGTCCCGGGATGGCAGGGGCCTTCATCACCGCGAGCCCTATGACAAGGAGGGGGGGGAGGAACCCCAGAAGCCCGATGTTGAACTCGGCCTTCATCATCTGCTGCATTGCGGAGATCTTCTCGGCATCAAGGGTGCCGCCTGCATACTTCATTCCGATCACTATGCAGATAACTGCGACGATCAGGTAGGTAGGTCCCGTGGACCATACCATGGCCCTGATGTGATCGAAAAGGTTGGAACCTGCTACCGCCGGTGCAAGGTTGGTGGTATCCGAAAGAGGGGACATCTTGTCGCCGAAGTAGGCCCCCGAAATAACCACCCCGGCCGTCAGCGGGGCCGGGATCCCCAGGCCGTGAGCTATGCCCATAAGCGCAATGCCCACGGTGCCGGCGGTCGTCCATGAAGACCCGGTTGACAGGGAGACGATCGACGTTATCAGGAGAGTGGCAAGCAAAAAGATTGAAGGCGAAAGAATGGACAGACCGTAGTAGATCAGGCTGGGGACCACACCGCTCTGGAGCCATATCCCGATCACCATGCCTATGATCATAAGGATCACAACTGCCTGGAGGGCTACAGCTATGGCGTTGAGAGCACCCTCCTCTATCTGGGACCAAGGCATTTTCAGTACCGTGAGCCCCACGATGCAGACCAGTACAGCTGAGAATACTATGGGAACATGCGCGTCGACGCCAAGTTTCAGAACACCATAACTTATCATTACGGCTGCTGCAGCGAACACTGCCAAAGAAAGACCAAGACCCGGTTTGACCTGCGTTCTCTCAACCATAGACCAGAACCTCCTTCAAAAAGCGAAATCTTCCTCAGCAACCTGACACTCCCCAAAACAGGGCCCTTCCCGGAGAGCCCTTCCACTCCCCCTCTCAAGGTCACTTATGATGGGAAAACGTTTGATGCCTCTTCTTCGTGAAGAATACACCTTTTTGAAGGAGTAACAACATCATCTTTTCGCCTAACTGTCTAACTCCCCCCCACCACTCCAGTCTCCACATCGGGAATGTAAAGTTCCAGGATCCTCCTGACCTCAGGCTCATCGTTCCTGTCAAAGAGCACCTTGAGGCCTGTAACGTCCTTTTCAAAGAAACACATCATCTTCGAACCCCTGTAGGCAAAGTTGACGTACTGCACCTCGTCCCAGGGAAGGGTGGTCGAGTGGGTAGTGATCCAGGTCCTTGTCTGCCGGACTATCCCTCCCGGAGAAAGCACGATCCTCTTGTCATACCCTGAAATATAGGCCAGAACAGCTCCTACGAGTATCTTGTGGAACATGAAGCTCCGCATTCCGTCCCCTATGAGAAGGATCCCCACAAGAAGGACCATCCACTTCATCCACTTGGGGAAGGGTGTGACGGAACGGGATACCAGCAGCTCCTCCAAGGAACGCACCTCCTGCAATAGGCCTTTCTTTGTTTCCGATTATTTGTTCCTCTCCCGGCGGTCGAGATGGGCAGGTTCGAGAGAGAGAAGTTCCCCTTCGAAAAGCTTGATAAGGCCCTCCCTCGAGAGCTGCCTCTGCCGGGCAGTGTACTCCTCCCAGTGGTAGAGCTCTTCGGGGTGGCTCTGGTTGTCGTCTGGCTCCGTATAAGTCGTCAGAACGCCTTCGTAGTTCCTTAGGATAACCTTCCTGTCGGACTGGCTTACAACGTAGTTCGGCCCCACTGGTATTTTACCGCCTCCTCCGGGGGCATCAACAATGAACAGCGGCTGGGCCATCCCCGTTGTGTGACCCCGCAGGTACTCTATGATCTGGATACCCTTACCCACGCTCGTCCGGAAGTGCTCTATTCCCTCGGAAAGGTCACACTGGTATATGTAATACGGGTTGACCCGGATCTTCAGAAGCCTCTGGTTCAGCTCCCTGATGATGTAGGGGCAGTCATTGATCCCTTTCAGAAGAACCGTCTGGTTACCCAGGGGGATACCGGCGTCCGCTAGCTTGGCACATGCCTCAGCGGTCTCACTGGTCACTTCCTTGGGATGGTTGAACTGGGTATTGAGCCATATGGGGTGATACTTCCGGAGCATGGTGCAGAGCTTGTCGGTAATTCTCTGGGGGCAGACAACGGGCATCCTCGTCCCGAGCCTCACGAAGTCCACGTGGGGTATCTTCCTCAGTTCCGAAATGACCCACTCCAGCCTGTCGTCATCCACCGTCAGTGGGTCCCCGCCTGAAAGAAGAACGTCCCTGAACGTAGGGGTCTTCCTGACGTATTCGATGCACTTTTTGATCTGCTCTTCACCGTAAGCCCTGTCCGTCTCCCCGGCGTGACGTCTCCTGGTGCAGTGACGGCAATACATGCTACACTGATCAGTTATCAGAAGAAGTCCCCGGTCCGGATAACGGTGGGTCAGCCCCGGTGTCGGCGAGTCCACGTCCTCATGAAGAGGGTCGTGAAGATCCGCCTTGGCCAGCTTCGTCTCGTGCTCAGTCGGAACCGCCTGTATCCTCACTGGGCATTTCGGGTCATCGGGATCCATCAAAGAGGCGTAGTAAGGCGTAATTGCCATCCTGAGCTTGCCAAGGCTCCTTCCGATACTGGCTGCCTCATCATCGGTGATGTCGATGACCTGCCGAAGCTTTTCCACTGTCGTTATGCGGTTGGCAACCTGCCACTTCCAGTCGTTCCACTCCTGTTCCGAGACACCCTTCCAGAGAGGTATCTCTTTCCTGTCCCGCATACGCATATTCTCCCCTCCTGTAAGGAAATAATGTATTGACTTGTATGCATTTTGATATTTATCCTACACCTTCGGATTCCGGGGTGTCAAACCATGAAGGGGGTCAGGGCACAAAAGGGCCGGCGGCGGGTTCCCCCGCCGCCGGAAAAACAGCCGCTATTTCAAAAAGAAAACTTTCCCTACGGCTTCTCCTTTGCCACAATGTCAGTTCCGTCCTCTTTTCTCCAGTAGATGCCTATCTTCATGTAGGACATGATAATGGAGACGATCGGGTTGAGGTAGTTAAGGAAGGCATAGGGGGCGTAGGCCAGCGTTGCGACCCCCAGGACACTGCTCTGGAAAGCTCCGCAGGTGTTCCATGGTATCAGCGCCGAAGTGAGAGTTCCCGCATCCTCTGTAGCACGGGAGAGCATTCTGGGCGCAAGGCCCTTCTCCTCGAAGGCAGTCTTGAACATCCTGCCGGGGATGACCAGAGCAAGATACTGGTCCCCGAGGAAGAGGTTGGCCAGGAAGCAGGTACCGATGACGGAACCCATCATTCCGCCGACGGTCTTGACCTGTCTGGTGATGGAACCGACTATGGTCTCCAGGAAACCGCAGGCCTCCATGACACCACCAAAGAAGAGGGCGCAGAAGATCAGCGAGATGGTCCACATCATCGAATCGAGGCCGCCCCTTGAGACCAGCTCACTGAGCATGCCCCCGACCTCTGTCGCCATTTCCGGAGCGATGTCAAGGTTGAACTGGCTGAGCATGTTGAGCAGAGCCTCGCCCTCGGCACCAGCGAACTCGCCGGAGACGGAGGCACCATAGCCGTAGTGGATCGCATCGATGATGTCGCCGATGCCGTTACCCTGGACAGCGGACATGATCGCCGCCACCAGAACACCGGCGAAAAGACCGGGGATGGCCGGGGCCTTCCTCACCGCAAGCCCGATTACAAGAAGGGGGGGAAGGAACCCCAGAAGCCCGATGTTGAACTCGGCCTTCATCATCTGCTGCATGGCGGAGATCTTCTCTGCGTCAAGCGCCCCGCCCGCATATCTCATGCCCAGGAAAACGCAGATCGCCGCTACGATAAGATAGGTCGGCCCAGTGGACCAGACCATTGCCCGGATATGGTCAAAAAGGTTTGCCCCTGCAACGGCCGGCGCAAGGTTTGTCGTATCCGAAAGAGGCGACATCTTGTCGCCGAAATAGGCTCCGGAGACCACTATGCCCGCCGTAAGCGGGGCGGGGATCCCAAGACCGTGAGCTATGCCCATGAGGGCTATACCTACGGTCCCGGCAGTGGTCCATGAAGAGCCGGTCGAGATAGAGACTATGGACGTGATCAGAAGAGTGGCCAGCAGGAAGATCGAAGGCGACAGGATGGAAAGTCCGTAGTAGATAAGGCTGGGTACGACTCCGCTCTGGATCCAGATGCCAATGACCATTCCAATTATCATAAGTATGACGACCGCCTGAAGGGCAACTGCTATTGCGTTGAGGCCGCCTTCCTCTATCTGGGACCACGGCATCTTGAGGACTGTAAGGCCCACAATACAAACAAGGACAGCGGAAAAAACGATGGGGATATGGGCATCTACGCCCAGTTTAAGAACACCGAAACTGATAATGACGGCCGCTGCCACGAACACGCCGATGGAGAGACCCAGACTTGGCTTGACTTGCTGTTTCTCCGACATGAAAGAACCTCCTTCTCCAAGGATTTGAGTCTAAGTTCATGGTGACACAAAGAAACCCGGGAGATCACGCCCAGGCCCCACCTCCTTCTTGAAGGGATCTTCAGATAAAACCCTTTCATCCCTTTGTACGACCTGTGAATACCCACCCGGTCGGCCGGCAGTCTTCCGCTCAAGACAAGTGATACGGGCTGCCGGAATGCTCAAGGTCATTATACATGATTTTCATATTTTAATCAGACTTGGGAGATGTTTTTGTCCTCGAGGGACCTTCTGGAAGGAGGGGAGGAGGAAGAAGGCTCCTCCCCCTCCCTGCAGGAGAAAAAGGATCTTAGTGAAGAAGAAAGCTATCTTACGTTCATCACTCTCTTGACCGACGCGGTGTACTTGATCCTCCTCTTTTGCTGCTCTTCAATGACATAGTTGTAAAGATCGTCGTCAGCGGCAAGTTTTTCGGCCGGTAAGACGCCCTTCTGCTTCACATACCCCTTTGCCACCGCCCTGGCGAAGATGGCGCAGGAGCACCCTGTGCAGCGGCTCATCGATGTATTCCAGGTCTTCTCGTCAAAGTAGTCCAGCAGGTACCACGAATAGGTCACCTCGTCGGCACCCTTGAAACCGTGAACGTCTATCTCCATGACGGTTAGATCCCTGTCGCCCTTTTCGGGCTCCATCTTCCACATAGGGAAGAGAAGGTCCGCAGCCACATCAAGAGGCACGACCTCCCTGCCGCCAAGGTTCCTGGGTGTCTCTTCGAAGAGCCCCATGGACCGGAGGAGCCTCATCTGCTCAACGTGACCTGGCCACCTGAGGGTCATCTCCCCCAGGTTCCTTGCCTTGATGTTCTTCGCAAGGCTTCGCAGACCATCAGTGTAGAACCCCTCCAGGGTCCCCACTCCCGGGAATTCGCGCAGATGAAGCCCGGAAGTGGCTTCGACCACTTCCTTCCGGAAGTCCCTGACGATAGTGACAGGTCTGGTGAACTCCTCGATACAGTCCTTGGGGGACCAGGTTACCTGGTAGTTGAAGGGGGGAACAGCCTTGGTGGGAATTCCTCCAACGTAGATATATGCGCCCTCCACCTCGTCGAGGAGCGCCGAACCTCTGCCCATGAGGAAGTTGGACATACCCGGGGCAACTCCCATGTCCGGGATCACCGTTACCCCCTTCTCCCTGGCAAGACCGTCGAGCTCCTCGAAATCCTCGGCCATGAAGGAGATGTCCACCAGGTTCTTGCCCAGCCCGATGACGGTCTTCATCATTTCGTAGCCGAAACGTCCCGGTACCCCCGCCGTGACTATGTCTGCGTCCTCCAGTATGGGGGCCAGCCGGGAGGCATCGGTAGCAGAAGCTACAGCGGTCCTGACCCCTGGGTGCTTTTTCTCGATCTCCTCGAGAGTGTTCCGGTCCAAATCGACCACGGTCACCTCGAAATCCTTCATCATGTCAGCCACTATCAGCTGGCCGACAAGCCCTCCTCCGATCTGAACAGCCTTCATCCAGATCCCTCCTTCTGTTTGTATTGAATGGGGCTAAACCCTTTTGTATGCAATCAATAGTATAAATAATGATATCCGGGAAGTCAAATTTCCTTGTAGCGTTGTACTGCAGCGTTGATCGTAATATGTGAATCGTAGGTCGAAACCATCGAGTGCATAAACTGTCCGCGTTCTTGATCTGTTGTTGTCATCCTGAGGAGCGGAGCGATGTGAGGATCTGGCCCTGGAATCTTCTCGCCACGGGTGACGCAGAAAAGTGAGAGAGGAGAACTCTACATTGGTAAAACCAGACAGGTGAGCACACCTGCCCTTTCCGTCTCCCGTCAACATCTCACGCCCTTGCCCCTTCCTTTTTCCCTTGACCATTTGACCGGCCTGTTGCCAGGTGAGATAATTATTGCATACATATTTGCTTCAGCACCGATCCCAGAGGAGGTTTGCCTATGAAGAAAAAAGTGATAGTGCTCGGCGGCGGCCTGGTCGGATCCGTAATGGCCCTGGACCTTGCCTTCGATGAGGATTATGCGGTCACCGTCGCAGATGCCAACAGGAATGTCCTCGATCGGCTGGTCGCCAGGTCGGGGGATAGGATGACCCCGCTGGACAACGTCGACTTTTCCAGCCCGGCATCGATAACAAGGGCAGTGAAAGACCACGATATAGTTGTGGGTGCCGTCCCGGGTTCAATGGGATTCGCCATGATGGGGGCCGTCATTCGAGCTGGAAAGAGCATGTCGGACATCAGCTTCATGGGCGAGGACTATTTCCGCTGGGACGAGGAGGCCAAAAAGGCAGGAGTGACCCTCATGGAAGATGTGGGGGTAAGTCCCGGATTCTCGAACATGCTTATCGGAAGTTCAGTCAGTGAGATGGACAGCGTCGAAAGCGTGGAGATCTATGTCACAGGACTGCCCACTGAACCGAAGGAACCCTTCAACTACAGGTTCGTATTCTCTCCCGACGACTGCATCGAGGAGTATGTCCGCCCCGTCAGGCTCAAGAGGAGCGGGAAGATAATCGAAATGCCCGCCCTTTCGGAGAACATGATCTACAGGTTCAAGATCCCGGGGGTGGAACTCCCGGAGATGGAGGGATTCCTTACCGATGGTCTGAGATCCCTTCTGAAGACCATACCTGCTTCCAATATCTGTGAAAAGACCCTCCGCTACCCCGGTACGGCAGAAAGGCTTGCCTTCCTCAGGGAGATCGGCCTCTTCTCCACCGGACCGGTGAAGGTTAAAGGGCAGAAAGTGGTCCCCAGGGATGTCTTTGCCGCTCTCGCCTACCCGATGATGAAGCTTGGTGAGAAGGAAAAGGAGTTCACCTTCCTGCAGGTCGATATCAACGGATATCTGAAAGGCAAACCCATTCTTCATCGCTACAGGATGTACGATGAAAGGGACGAAAAGACGGGCTACACTTCCATGGCCAGGACCACGGGATTCACCTGCGTCATAATGGCCCGGCTGATGGCCGAGGGCCTTGTTGACATGCCCGGAGTTCACGCACCGGAAGCCATCGGCGACAAACCCGAGGTAGTAGCCAGATTTATTGCCGAGATGGAAAAGCGCGGGGTCAAGGTAACAAAAGAGGTCTCTGGATCTTGAAATACCAGGGCGGTCCCTGGCCGGTACCGCCCTTGCTTTTTCTCTCCACTCTGGTAAAGTAACATAGACCATTTCCCTTGGAGGGGGTCCCTCATGGATGATCTGGAGAGACGGGTAGTCATCCTCAGTCTCGTTGCCAGAAAGGGCGATAACCCCGACCTGTGGGGTTACGCAAGGCTTCGGAAATCTATCCTCCTCCTCCAGATCGAGGAGGATGTCCCCCTCGGTTTTGTCTTCGGTTTGGAGAGGGAGAGACCCGTTTCCCCGGAACTGCAGCTCTTCCTGGAAAGGATGCTCTACGACAACAACCTGGTCTCAACAGAGACACCGTCCGGCTTCAGGAGGGACCTCGGAAGCGAGGGCATCAGGCTTCTGAAGGAACACCCCGATATCGCAGAAAGGTACAGTGAACAGGTCGACAGGGTCTTTGAAAGGGTCAGGGACATGTCTCTGACTGACCTTCGCGTAGCAGCCAGGAACGCCTACCTCTCGCACCCCTCCTGACCATCCCTGGTCTCTGCCAAAACCCTAGAAGACGGAGTACTCCCGGTCTTTCCTGTCGGTCAGGAACATGTGCCCGGGAGAGTGGGTTATTGCGAAGGGAGGTTTAGAAGCCATAAGGGCCGCCTGGGGGGTCACCCCGCAACCCCAGAAGACAGGTATCTCGCCTTCCCTTATCTCAACGGGATCACCAAAATCGGGCCTTGAAAGGTCCTCTATCCCTATCATACCCGGCTCACCGACGTGGAGCGGCGCACCGTGTACTGCCGGGAACAGGGCGGTCGTCGAAACGGCCCGTGCGATCATCACTGCAGGAATGGGTCTCATGCTCATCACCACCTGCCCTTTGAGACGTCCCGCTGGCCGACAGGGGACAGAGGTTATGTACATGGGAACATTGACCCCCATCTCTACGTGCCTCACCGGAACCCCAGCATCCATGAGAGCACCCTCAAAGGTAAAGGAGCAGCCTATCAGGAAGGAGACCAGGTCATCCCTCCAAAGATCCCTGATATCTGTCGGTTCTTCGGCAAGGACCCCGTCCCTGTAGACCCTGTACCTTGGGAGATCGGTCCTGATGTCAGATCCTGCAGCAAGCTCCCTGGGCTCCGGATCCCCCGGCTCGGTAACCTCCAGGAGGGGGCAGGGTCGGGGATTCCTCTGGGAGAAAAGGAGAAGATCAAAGGCCCAGTCGCTAGGAACGATCACCAGGTTCGCCTGGACAAACTCCGGGGCCATACCTGCGGTGGGGCCTGTCCATTTTCCCTCCCTGATAGCCTGCCGGACCTCTCGTGGCGTCATATCGCTCATATCCTGGGAAACCATCCTGACCACCCCCACTGGACTTCTTTTCAGGCAGTACTCTTCTACGGGGTCAATAATAATCGAAACGCCACGGTTATTGGAAGAACCTGAAATATATGCTAATATCTGCAAGTAGCAGCAAGTTAGGAGGAAACAAACTGACCTATGGATAGGGAGAAAAGGCTGGAGAAACTGTCAGAGATCCTGGCCGGGAGTGAGGGTCCGGTAAGCGGGGCGAGTCTGGCTGACCTTTTCGGCATCAGTCGCCAGGCAGTGGTCCAGGACATCGCCATCCTGAGGGACCGTGGTCACCGGGTTCTGGCCACCGCAAGGGGTTATGTCCTGAGGGAGGGGAGCCGTAGAAGAGTGTTCCCTGTTCGTCATGACGCCCAGGAGATAGCCGAAGAGCTCAACACCATAATCGAAGCCGGTGGGAGGGTCATCGATGTGGTCGTGGACCACCCCGTTTACGGCGAGATAAGGGGCAACCTGGACCTCGCCTCCCGGGAGGATGTGGCACGTTTCGTCAACGTGCTCAAGAGCACCGGACAGTCCCCACTTCTCTCGCTTTCAAGGGGTTTCCACGTACACACAGTGGAAGCCCCCGACGAAAGGACCCTGGACGCTATTGAGAGAGCTCTGGCGGACAAGGGATTCCTCGAGATGGAATGACACTCTTCCCGGGGGGCGATCGAACTTGACGCAAAGAGAGAAGACCTGGGTCCTGTTCTCAACACTCTACGGGATCGTAAACGTTGTCGTTCCCTTCACTCTTCTCAGGAACGTGGGCACCCTTGCCGGGGCCTTCCTTTTCTGGAACCTTATTACCGCAGCCGTAGTCCTCGCCGGAGTATGGATCACCTCCGGGTGGAAAGACCGGGGAGGGGAGGAGACCCTGCGATGAGCCCTCCCATGATCATTGCCGGGATTGTGGTGTGGTTCACCGCAGGCTCCCTGCTATCGTGGCATGCCAGGAAGAACCTGGGTGAGGGGATGATCGAATACTTCCTGGCCGACCGCAAGGTCGGTGGGTTCATTTCAGCCATGACCTACAGCGCCACCACCTACAGCGCCTTCATGATGGTCGGGCTGGTGGGGTTGACCTACTCCTCCGGGATCGGCAGCCTTGGTTTCGAGATGACCTACCTTGCCGCGACGGTGATCCTTATGGTTATCTTTGCGCCCAGGTACTGGGCGGCGGGAAGGATCTTCCGGCTCGTCACCCCCTCAGAGCTCCTTGCAAGACGTTACAGAAGCCCAATGGCCGGAGCCGTCTCGGCCGTTCTCTGTCTTGTTATGCTCGTCCCTTACGCATCGGTCCAGCTCATGGGGATAGGATACCTGCTGGAGGTCCTTTCGGGAGGCGCCATCCCCTTCACGGTGGGGATGCTCATTGCGGCCGGTGTATCCTTCGTCTTCTCCTGGTGGGCCGGTCTGAGATCGGTGGCACTGACAGACGCTCTACAGGCGGTGGTGATGCTTGTCGCCAGTCTCCTCCTCCTGGGCTTCATCACCTTGGCGCTCTTCCCAGGGGGTCTCCCGGAAGCCCTCGGATCAAGACAGGACCTTCTGAAGGTCTCGTGGACCTTCCCCATGTTCCTTGGGCTGACCCTTCCGTGGGCGTTCTTTGCGGTGACCAATCCACAGGTGGTCCAGCGTCTTTACATCCCCTCAAGCGTAAAAAACCTGCGGAAGATGATCCTTGGTTTTTCAGCCTTCGGTTTCGTCTACACCGTCCTCTGCGTTGTCTTCGGGCTGGCAGCCGCCGTCAAAATTCCCGGGCTGGAGAAGGCCGACAACGCCATGGCCATGCTTTTGTCTTCAGTTCCTTCCCCCCTGGCCCTGGTGGTATCCCTCAGCATAACGGCCGCCGCAGTATCTACCATGAACTCGATAATCCTCACCCTCAGCTCCATGTTCGGGAGGGACGTTGTCAGGACATTCCTTCCCGATATCTCCGAGAGGACCGAACTGGGGATATGCAGGCTTCTCATACCTGTCATCACAGTGGTTTGTTTCTTTTTCGCGCGTATGCAGCTGGGCCTGATCGCAGTCCTCTCCTCCATGGCCTCGGGAGGACTGCTCATGCAGCTTCCGACGATCCTGGGAGCATTTTTCTGGAAAAAGGCGACCGCCGCCGGAGCCGTATCAAGCATGATAGCAGGAGGCCTTGCGGTCAGCTTCATGTACGTCCAGGGGCTAAAACCCCTGGGTCACTGGCCTCCGGTCTGGGGGATCCTCGTCTCCGGGACAGTGTTCATAGCTGTCAGTCTAGCGACCAGGCCCCCGATCGACACCGAAGATTTCTTTTCTTCCCTGGAGGGCTATATCAGGGACAGCTTTGGGAGCTGATATATTTTTGGGTCCAGGGACAGGCCTGGATACATATCCCGCAGATGGAGTGGGACCACCCCATCTCCTTTGTGAAATTCCTCGTCTGTCGGTAACACGCAAAAATGTCCACCAGCTCGTCTCTGTGCGTACCGGCACTCCACTCCCTGCCCGTAGGGGCTTTCGCCGGGCATGCCTCAACGCAGGCCCTGCAGGGGCCGCACAGTGACTCCGTAGAGGGGGTTCCGGGGGTCAGAGGGGCATCGGTCAGTACAGTGCACATCCTGAAAGCGGAGCCGAACTCCTCAGAGACCAGCAGATCAGATTTGCCTATCCAGCCCACCCCTGCGCGAATGGCAGCTGTCTTGTGGGGGAAGGGAACGCTCAGTGTGCTTTCGTCGAACTGCTCACTCGTCGGTCCCAGAAGGACCGCCCGGAAACCGGCGCCTTCAAGGAACCTGACCGTCTCAGACCCTGTCCTGGCCAGCTCCCCGTTAACCCTTTCGTACTCATCGTGGTAGGTGCGAGTGGGGCCATCTCCTATCCCCGATACTATCTCCGGGGAAAGGGCAAGCATGATGGTCACACCATAGGAAAGCCCTGGAAAGGGAAAGTCCTTGATGTCAGTGAGGTCCGAGACCCCATACCCCGACCCGCCCTCCCCCATGATCTTCTCACCCAGCTGCAGCGTCAGGTCGAAGTTCATTGATCTTCCTCCTTTAAGGGCTCCGGCATTATCACTGAAGATCCGTAATCTTTCAGGGCATCCATGACCCGGTCGACCTCCGCCTCGCTCAACACCCTAGGCTCTCCAAGTGCCAGTGCCCTGGAGTAGACCATGGCAGCGAACTCGACGTTCTCCGCGATCCTGAAGGCTTCAGATAGACTTCTTCCAACAGAGACCATCCCATGGTTCGCAAGGAGGACCGCTTTCCCTTCCCCCATCGATCCCGCTGCGGACCGGGCAAATTCCGGTGTGCCGAAACAGGCGTAGGGGGCCACGGGGATCCTCCTCCCCGCAAGGGCCACGAGATAGTGAAAAACCGGGATCTCCCGACCCAGGCAAGCCATAACGCAGGCGTAGGGGGAGTGGGTATGAACCACCGCAGTAATATCCGGTCTTGAAAGGTAGAGGGCAAGATGGAGGAACATCTCGCTGGTCGGTTTCAGACGCCCATCCTGCACTCTTCCATCCATGTCAACAACGACCACGTCCTCAGGTTTCATCAGACCGTACTCAACGCAGCTTGGCGACAGGGCCGCAAATCTGCCGGACCTTATGCTCAGGTTGCCTCCCGTTCCTGTGACCAGTCCGCTCTCCAGCAGCTTTCTGCCGTAAAGAACTATCTCGTAACGGGCACTCTCCAGCATCATCGGCCTCACCCCGCTCACGATCATAACCTAACTAGCTTACCTGTTTCCACAGCTCAGGTATACTGGTGGCACCATTACGTACGGACGGGAGGTTTCGAATATGAAGGGATCAGGCAGCGAAATGATCATTCCTGTGTTCCAGGTGGATGCGTTCACGGACGAGCCCTTCAGGGGGAACCCCGCTGCGGTCTGCCTTGTGGACAAGTTCCCTGATGAGGTGACAATGAAAAGAATAGCCATGGAGATGAATCTCTCCGAAACTGCCTTCGTCGTGCCTTCAAAAGAGCCGGAGGGGAAAGGCTGCGCCGCCTTCTCGATCAGGTGGTTCACACCCTCCGTGGAGGTTCCCCTCTGCGGTCACGCTACCCTTGCAGCCTCATGGGTGATCTTCAATGAAAGGGCTTCTTCTTTTCCGAGGATCACCTTCGAGAGCGCCAGCGGGAAACTGGCGGCTGCCCTGGGAGAGGACGGGATCACCCTTGATTTCCCCCTGAACGGAACTGAACCGGCTGAGATCCCTGATGGACTGCTGGATGCCATCGGGATCAGTTCCGTCGAGGATACAAGGTTTTCCAAGAGCGCTGAGATGCTGCTTTTAAGGATGACTGATGAGGCTGCTGTCCGTGGACTTCAGCCCGACTTCAAGGCCATGCTAGGCATTGACAGGGGCGGGCTGGGTTTTCAGGGAGTGATCATAACCTCCCGGTCTTCAGATTTTGACTTCCTGTCACGGTACTTCGGTCCCTGGGAGGGAATAGAAGAAGATCCAGTGACAGGATCGGCCCACACCGTGCTTGCTCCCTACTGGTCGCGGATCACGGGAAGATCCCGGTTCCGAGCTTTCCAGGCATCGAAGAGGGGGGGCGAACTGACCGTAGCCATAACAGGAGATCGAGTGAAGATCACCGGAAGGGCAACGACCGTCTTGAGAGGAGAGCTTCTGCTCTAGGGATCTTCCTGCCGGCGGAATATCCGCTCCGCCGGCAGGAAGAAATGCCCTTACTGGTCTTTCCGGTAGGCAGGGAATCCTCCAAGAGTGGAGAGTATGTCACGGTCAATCTCCGAACCCAGTGAATCGACCAGGCGCTGGACCTCGAGTTCGAGGTAGTGCTGCTGTATGTCCTCTCTTACCCGTGGAAGCACCTCATCAAGGGTGAACGACCTTGCCGGCCTTTTCTCAAGAACCTGGAGCACGTGCCAGCCGAACTTCGTCTCCACCGGACCTCCTGTCCTTCCCGGCTCGAGGGAGAAGGCGAGACTATCGAACTCTGGGACGGTCTGTCCCCTGTAGACCCATCCAAGGTCCCCACCGGACCCAGCACTCCCGGGATCGATGCTGTTCTCGGCGGCGACCCTTCCGAAGTCAGCTTCCTTGGCGTAGACCTTCAGCAGAACGTCCACCGCCTCTTTTTCGGAGGCCACCAGTATGTGCCTGACCCGCACCGATTCCGGTTCCCTGTAATCTTCTTCGTGACTGGAGAACCAGGCTTCAAGGGCTGGTCTTCCCAGGTCCCACTTCGAAGAGACAGAGGCCACATAGGCCTGGGCAAGGATGTTAATTGCGTTCCACCTCAGCTGGACCGAGACGGAAGGGTCCAGCTGGAGTCCCTTTCGCAACGCGGCCTCCGATAGAAGCAGGGCCATGGACACCTGTTCGGCAAAGCTCTCCCTGTCCTCCAGGGAAAGCTGCGCCAGGACGAAGGGAGCCATCATTTTGTCTGCCCCGGACTGGTCCATTATCAGGCGGATCATCTCCTGCTCGCTGACGGTCTCTTCCCCCGCCGTGATAACGGGACCCCTGTCGGCGGCGACGGCGAGAGCAGGAATGGCAAAGGTCACAGCAACTGCGAGCAATAGGACTTTCCTGGAAAGGCTTTTCATATGATCACTCCTTAAACGATATATCCGGACCGGGCCGGAGGTCATTTGATACCCGTGTTATGGGTGGTCCCATGGTAGGGCATGGGGACGTACTGGACCGAGGGACGGCGCTGGCCTGACTGGGGGTATAACCTCATGACCTGGCATATCTCCTCGGGGATATCTGTGGATATGAAAAGACCCAGTTCTGCTGCCTCCTCGCTGCTTATGGGGTAATCGTGCGTCCAGCGTCCCTCGGTGAGAAGTCCCGCCAACCTCTCCGCCTCTTCACGGGGTATGTTGTCAACGAGAAGGCTTGCCACGAACCTACGGGTCTGTTCTATCGCCTTTCGTGATATGTCGGCCAGAATGAGTGTCTCATCGTCTAGCTCAGCGACAGGCTTATCCTCAACGGTCTTCAGGATAGAGACGGCCGGATACTGCCCGATCTGGGGATCCACCGGGCCAAGGACCGCGTGACGGTCCATCACGATCTCGTCAGCGGCAAGAGCAATAAGGGTACCGCCTGACATGGCATAGTGCGGAACAAAAATGGTAACCTTCGCCTCGTGTTTGTTCAGGGCCGCTGCTATCTGGGAGGCAGCCAGCAAAAGACCTCCAGGAGTATGGACGATCAGATCGATGGGGGTGTCCGATGATGTCATCCGGATGGCCCTCAAGATCTCCTCCGAATCCTCAATGTTTATGTAGTTCCTTGCGAAAACACCCAGGAAGCCCACGCTCTCCTGTCTGTGGATCAGAGTGATCACCCTGCTGCTCCGCTTCTTTTCGAGTTTCCTGATCGCAGCCACCCTCATCCGCTCCAGGTTCCACTGTTTGAACATGGGGAAGACGAAGAAGAACAGAATGAAGATCCAGAAAAGATCCAATTTGAACACCCCCACCTCTCCTCTCATTATGAAAGAACGGGGTCCCGGACAAGGGACCCCTGTTCCCGTAATTCATTCCCTTGTATCATCCATCGGCCTTCTCTTCCGCTTCCATTCCTTCCCTGACATCATCTCCACCTTCGAGGGGCATCGCATCCGGGACCAGTACCAGTTCCCCATCCTCCACCGACACCGAAATGAGGCTTTCATCGGCGACACGACCTTCAAGCACAAGGTCTGCCAGCCGGTCCTCTATCAGGCGCTGGACAGCCCTCCTCAGTGGTCTGGCCCCATATTTGGGGTCGTACCCCTTGTCAAGGAGAAGCGTCCTCGCTTCGACAGGGATCTCTATATGGATACCCTTTTCGGAGAGCCTTTCAGAAACCTCCCTGAGCATGAGGTCCAGGACTTTCAGGAGATCTTCCCTTCCCAGGGGTTCGAAGACGATCATCTCGTCGATGCGGTTGATGAACTCGGGTCTGAAGGTCTTTTTGACCGAATCAACGATCCCAGTACGGACCCTGCCCCAGTCAGGCATCTCTCCCTGTCCGGGGGCGGTAAAGCCGAGACCCTGACCCTTCATGGCATCCTTGGCACCGATGTTGCTGGTCATGATGACCACGCTGTTCCTGAAATCGACGGTATGTCCCTGACCGTCGGTAAGACGTCCGTCCTCAAGTATCTGGAGGAGGATGTTGAAAATATCGGGGTGGGCCTTCTCGATCTCGTCGAAGAGCACCACCGAATAGGGCCTCCTCCGGAGAGCCTCTGTAAGCTTCCCGCCCTCCTCGAATCCCACATAGCCTGGCGGGGCGCCGATCAGTTTGGCCACCTCGTGGCGCTCCATGTACTCGCTCATGTCGAACCGAACCATGGCCTCTTCGCTTCCGAAAAGGAACTCCGCAAGGGAACGGGCAAGCTCAGTCTTTCCCACCCCGGTGGGGCCCAGGAAGAGGAAGCTTCCAACGGGCCTTTTGGGGTCCTTGAGACCGCTCCTGGATCTTCTTATGGCCCGGGATACGGCATTTACGGCCTGGATCTGGTCAACCATGCGCCGATGGATCTCCTCCTCCATGCGCATGAGCCGGGCAGCCTCCTCCTCGGTCAGCTGAACGACTGGGATCCCTGTCCACTCGGAGACTATCCCGGCTATCTGTTCAGCATCTACCACCGGTTCCTCCTGGTTCCGGACCTTCTGCCACTCTTTCCGGCAGACCTCGATCTCGTCACCGAGCTTTCTCTCATCATCCCTGAGGGAGGCGGCCTTCTCGAACTCCTGGGACGCCACAGCGGCTTCCTTCTCCTTGCGGAGAGCATCAAGGAGTCTCTCCTTCTCCTTGATGTCTTCCGGGGCCTCCATGGTCTTCAGCCTTGCCCGGGCTGCAGCTTCGTCGATAAGGTCGATGGCCTTGTCCGGCAGATGGCGTTCAGTAATATACCTGGCAGAGAGCCTTGCGGCAGCATCAAGGGCCCTGTCGGTGATCTTGGCCCTGTGATGGGCCTCATACCTGTCCCTGAGGCCTTCCAGGATCCTTATGGAGTCCTCCACACCGGGCTCTTCCACCATTACCGGCTGGAAGCGTCTCTCCAGTGCTGCGTCCTTCTCTATGTTCTTCCTGTATTCATCGACCGTCGTCGCCCCGACCACCTGGAACTCGCCTCTTGACAGACTGGGCTTCAGGATATTCGCCGCATCGACAGCCCCTTCCGCTCCTCCGGCCCCGACGATGGTGTGGATCTCGTCGATAAAGAGGATCACGTCCCGGCAATCCCTGAGCTCTTTGACCAGTTTGCGCATCCTCTCCTCGAACTCGCCCCTGTACTTGGTTCCGGCAACCAGGTTGCCCACGTTGAGCTGCACGACCCTCTTGCCTCTCAGTACCTCGGGGATGTCACCGGCAATTATCTTCTGGGCCAGGCCCTCCACGATGGCAGTCTTGCCGACACCGGGATCACCTATAAGCACGGGGTTGTTCTTGGTACGGCGGGAGAGGATCTGTATCAGTCTCTGGATCTCCTTGGCCCGGCCTATAACCGGATCGAGCTCATTGCGCTGGGCCATCTCGGTCAGTGCTATACCGAGCTGGTCCAGCGTCGGGGTCCTGGACCGGCCGGCAGATTTCTGAGGATGATCCTCGCCAGGGCTTTCAGCAGCCTCCGCCGTGCTTCCTTCTCCTGCCGAAATAGCTGCTATGACCTCAGTACGGATCTTCTCGAGGTCCATACCAATGGAACCCAGTATCTGGGCTGCTATACCCTCACCCTCTGAGATCAGTCCCAGAAGAATGTGCTCTGTCCCGACGTAGTTGACGGACATTCCCCTTGCTTCCCGCATTGCCAGGTCAAGGACCTTCTTCGCCCTTGGGCTCAGTGGGAGGTCCACAGGCTTGCTCTTCTGCTCTCCCCGTCCGACGAACTGCTCCACAGTGCTCCGCAGTTCATCCAGGGACACACCGGAAGACTGCAGGATCTGAGCGGCAACGCCCTCTCCCTCGGCAGCCAGCCCCATAAGGATATGTTCTGTACCTATAACGTCATGGCCCATCCTGAGAGCTTCCCTGTGGGCCAGCTGGATCACTTTCTTTCCTCTTTCGGTGAAGTACTGCCACATGTTCTGAACCTCCATGGTTTATTGAAGGAATGACCTGAACGACCCCGCGATCAGCTTTCGCCTCCAGTAGTTGCCAGAGCCTTCCTGAGTACTTCCGATCTCTTCCTGCCGATCTCCTCCGGCGATAGTTCAGTGGCTGACCTTGCCTGAATATGAGCTTTCTGGATATCCAGGAGCAGTGCGTTCAGGGTTGCCACCCTGACTTGGGGAAGAATGCCCATCTCGGAACCCATCCTTACCAGGGAGAGAAGCTCCAGGGCTTCCCTGGCCTCGATCACCCTTGAAAATCTCAGAAGACCCCAGGCTCTCCAGACCTTGTCCTCCAGGCCCGGGCCCCTTTCGGAGAGGATCCGGTCCCTGGCTCCCTCCTCCTGACGTACCAGTCCGAGGGCAGCCCCGGAGACCTTCTCGATGAGTTCTTCTTCGGTCTGACCAAGGGTGACCTGGTTGGAGATCTGGTAGAGCGACCCCGGTGAATCACTCCCCTCACCGAACATCCCCCTGACGGTAAGGCCTATCTTGCCGCAGTCTACGGCCAGCTTGCCCATTCTCCGGAGATGGGTCAGGGCAGGAAGGTGGATCATTACCGAGGCCCTGAGCCCCGTCCCCACGTTGGTCGGACAGGCCGTCAGGAAGCCGTATCTGCTGTGGAAGGCATAATCGAGTTTCTCCAGGAGCTCGTCCATGCACCTGGCGATCCTCCAGGCCTCATGGATGCTCATACCCCCGAGGATGGCCTGGATACGGACGTGATCCTCCTCGTTGATCATGATGGAGACGATCCCCCGTCCGTCCACGGCAGCCCCTCTGCCGGGACCTCCCATTGCAAGGGCAGGGCTGATCAGGTGTTTCTCTATGAGAACACCCCTGGAAAGCGGGTCAAGGGCATCGACCTCGAATATGCTGAAAGGCTTGAGGGAGTCCTCTGAACGAATGGAAGATCGCACCCTCTCGGAACACACCGATAGTTCCTTTTTATCAGCCCTCCATGGGAATACGTGCCCCTTTAGGTTCCTGGCAAGCCTGACGCGGCTGGACAGGATCATGCCCGAGTGCTCGCCCTTCCCCCCTACCCACTCCAGGGGACTGTCGGCGATCTCCCTAGCTCCTGCCTTCATGAAGATCTCCTATCTCCCGGATCCTGTCCCGGAGCACTGCGGCCCTTTCATACTCCTCTTTCTCCACCGCATCTTTGAGTTCTGTCCTGAGAGACTCGATCTCTTCGGGAGAAGTATCATTCCCACATGCGTTCCCGGGTCTTGCTCCTCTATGGATCTCCGATCCGTGGATCTTTCTGAGAAGGGGACCGAGATCTTCATGGAACGCCTTGAAACAGTCGGGGCATCCGTACCTGCCGGATCTCCTCAGGGATGAGCGGTCCAGTCCGCAACTGCCGCAAACCATATCACCAGTCGTTGATGGGGCCATATCGGGTCCAGGGTGGCTTGGCCCATGGCCGGGGAGAAGCCCCCAGAGGAAGCTGTCTATGGGCAACTCGAAGGATATATCCGGGATCAGACCCTCCTTTGCCATATGCTCTGCGCACTGGCGGCAAAGGTGGAATTCCGCTATCTCCTTGCCCTTTTGTTGCCTGATGTGGACTTCAGCTTCCCTGGCTCCGCACCTTTCGCATTTCATGGCGGCTCGACCTATCCCAGAGCCAGGCTGCGCAACAACCGCTTGAGAAGCTCCGCGTGGAGAGAATCCCTCTTGTAGGGTGAAAGATCCAGCAGATCCCTGCCGATCTCTTCCTGAAACCTTGCTGCAACCTCTATCAGGAGCCTTTCCCTGGCAGTGATCAGTTGCCTGTGCTGAAGGTTGGCAAGGATCCTCCTGATATCCTGTTCATTAACGGTGTCGCCCACAAGTTCCTCAATGTGGTTCGCTCTTGCCTCTGGCATGTCCAGGCAAAGCCTGATAACCCGGATATACCCATGCCCTCCCCGCTGACTTTCAACAATGTATCCCCGTTCAGGGGTGAAGCGGCTTCTGATGACGTAGTTGATCTGGCTCGGCACACAACCGAAACGCTCCGCAAGATCCTTGCGGCTGAGAAAGACAGATTCCTCGCTGGCCCGTTCAAGGAGTTCCTCGATATGTTTTTCGATTATCCTTGTAAGACTTGCCAAGACACTTCCCCCTTTAACCTTCTTTGACAAGTCAAATTATAAAGTTAAGGTCAATATTCGTCAATAATAAGGTCCAGGGCAAGGTCCTGTCAGGATCCTGTTCGCCCTTCCTCTCCTCTTGAAAGGTTGATGATGTTCGAACGGTGACGTACCACGGAAAGCAAGGCCATAGCCGCCGAGGTCCAGACGTAGGCCGAGGACTCCCTGAGCAGAAGGAACCATACCGGGACCGTTGCCAGGGATACCATGGAGCCTACTGAAACATACCTGGAAAGCCTCATGGCCAGGTACCACACGATGCCACCTGCTGCTGCAGGGACCGGGTTCCAGAAAAAAACCACTCCGAAAGATGTGGCGACCCCCTTGCCGCCTTTGAACCTGAGCCAGAGAGGGAAATTGTGACCGCAAACTCCCGCGAAACCTGAAAGAGCAAGTATCCAGGGATCCTGGATCCCTGCCAGGCGGGCAGCCAGGACCACAAGCCCACCCTTCGCCATGTCGAAAAGCGCGACCCCCACACCCCATCCCTTGCCCACAAAACGGGAGACATTGGTCGCCCCGATGTTGCCCGAACCCAGGTTCCGGATATCCTTTCCGAGAAGTATCTTGATGATCAGGTAGCCGGCCGGGATGGAACCGAAGAAATAGCCGGCAAGTACCCAAATAAAAGCCGTCATGATCCTGAACCTCTTATGACCACTGCGTCCACCGCGACAGCCCCTTCCCCTCTGTCCAGCACGAAGACAGGGTTCACATCCAGTTCAGCAAGGGACCTTTCAGCAAGGGCCATTAACGAAATATCGGAGACCATCGCCGCAAGGGTATCAATATCCTTGGGGGTTCTCCCCCTGGCACCAGAAAGGAGGGGGAAACCTCTCAGGGAAGAGATCATTCCTCGAGCCTCCGCCCTGTCCACAGGGGCGTGCCTCAGAGAGAGATCCTTCAGGACCTCAACATAGATCCCGCCAAGACCCACTGCGACCAAAGGACCGAAGACGGGATCCCTTTTCACGCCGATCATACACTCCACTCCTCCGGTAACCATCTCCTGCACCAGCACCCCCCTGATCCTGGCCCCCGGTCTGGCCTTGATCGATCTTTCAAGGAGCCTGCCATAGGCGTTCCTCAGCTCCTCTTCATCCTTCAGTCTCAGCGCGACCGCTCCAGCCTCGGTCTTGTGTATGATGTCGGGCGAAACGACCTTAAGGGCTACCGGGTAGCCGATCTCCCCAGCAGCCGAGAGAGCTTCCTCCAGAGAAGCGCAGAGGATCTCCCTTGTCACCGGGATCCCCCACCGGGCCAAAAGCCTTTTTGCGTCGTACTCGGTGAGGTCCGCCGGCATCTTCGGCATGAAAGGCTCTCCCAGGTCCGAGGGAGCCCTTGCGGGGAGGGCCGGTCTGGTCGTCCATTCAGCAAGCCTGGCAAGGGCCCAGGCACACCTTTTGGGACTTCCGTAGAGCGGTATCTTCTCGTCCCTTATCTGCTCCAGGAACTTCCCGCCCTGTTCGCTGTTGATAAGCCAGCAGCAGGCCAAAGGCTTCACTGCCTTCCTCGAGACCTCGATAAGGTCACGGGCCACTGCCGATCCGGAGTCCCCTGTTATCATGGAAAGGACAACTGCTGCCATGTCTACATCCGGGCATCCCAGGACCGTCTCCATGGATGAGCGAAAATTGCCAGGGTCATTGATTACCTGTGCTGTGAGGTCCACCGGGTTCCGTGTCGATCCGAAGGGGGGTACGAACTGCTCCAGCAATCCACGAGTCCGGGGAGGAAGGGGATCGACCTGCAACTTGAGGTCGAATGCCCTGTCGCTCATTATGATCCCCGCTCCTCCCGATGTAGTGACGACAGCCAACCTCTTCCCCTTTGGTCTTTTCCCGCTGCCGAAGATCTTCCCCAGGTCCACTATGTCATCGGAATCCTCGATCTCGATAACTCCGTACTGCCTGAAGATAGTCCTCCATGCTTCGTCCTCGCCGGTAAGGACAGCGGTGTGGCTTTTCACTGCCGCCTGCCCCGTGGGGCTCTTGCCCACCTTCAGGACGGCGACGGGAACATTCCGCTCTCCCGCGAACCTCAACATCTCTATGAACCTTGCCCCATCCGAAAGCCCTTCCATGTAGAGTACCAGCAGTCGGACCTCTGGATCGGCGGCAAAGACCATCCCAAAATCAACGAGATCCAGATCCGCCTGGTTCCCGGTGGTGACTACATATCTGAAGCCGACACCGCTCTCTGCGGCCATGGCAAAGGAGGCGAATCCGAAGGCGCCGCTCTGGGAAAGGTACGCCACGCTTCCCAGGGGGCGCCTGTCACTGTCAAGGGAAGCTGAAAAGCTCAACGGGACGGAGTCGGCAAAGTTGACCAGCCCCTGACAGTTGGGACCCAGTATTCTCATGCCCCCTGACCTGGCTTTTTCCAGGATATCATCCTGGGCAGCGGGATCATTGCTTTCAGCGAAACCGGAGGAGAAAATTATTGAATAGGGGACGCCCCGTTCGGAACATTGGCCGATGACCTCAGGCACAAGAACGGCTTTTACACCCACCAGGACCACATCTGGGGTCTCGGGGAGAGATCGTACATCGGGGAAGCATTCAAGTCCCGCTACGACCTTGCGGTTGGGGTTGACGGGGAAGACCCTCCCCTTAAAGCCGAAGCGCTTCAGCAGTTTCACCGGGCGGCCGGATATGCTCTCCAGGTTCCCCGAAGCTCCTACCACTGCCACCGAACGCGGCGAGAGAAGTTTCGACAGGTCGCCGGATCTTGCTGCGGGACAAGCCATCTCAGGCACCCTCCCCGGATACGGTCATTACCAGGGGTGATCCAAGACCATCAATGGATACCTCCACCCTGTCACCGGAGAATATCTCCCCTACGCCCTCAGGTGTACCCGTCAGGATCACGTCCCCTGCTTCCAGGGTCATGAATTCCGAAATATATTTCAGGATCACCGAAATGGGAAATATCATGTCCTCTGTCCGCCCCTCCTGTCTCAGGACACCGTTGACGAAAGTCCTGACCACGGTCCTGTCAGGGTTTATGCCCGTCTCTATCCATGGACCCAGTGGGCAGAATGCATCGGCCGATTTTCCTCGGACCCACTGGAGGTCACGTCTCTGGCAGTCCCGGGCAGTGAGATCGATCCCGGCTGTGTAGCCCAGAACATGATCGATGGGGTGTTCCGTCCCGGGAAGGATCCTTTTCCCTATCACCACGGCGAGCTCTCCCTCGTAGTGGAAATCGTTCGTGAAGTGGGGATAGGGTATCTCTGAAAAGGGAGCAGCCAGAGAGTTAGGGCCTTTCAGGAAGAGACCCGGCTCTTCAGGTAAGGGAAGGTCGTCGTTGCCCATCTCCCTGATATGGCCGTGGTAGTTGCGCCCCACGCAGACGATCTTGGTGGGTAAGGCTGGCGCGAGGAGCCTCACAGAAGCCAGGGGTGCGGATCCGCCGGTCTTTTCTCCACCAGGTGAGGATGTAACGAAGACCCTTTCGTCTTCGAGCGATCCCCAGTGAACATCATTGCCCTCGTTGATTGCAAACCTGACGATCCTCATATTGAAAGATCCCGCCCCTCTCACATTACAAGCCCGGAAGATCACCTTACCAGGCTCTTCTGTAGATCTTATCGATATCCTCTCTATTGATCGTTTTGGGGTTGTTCGAGAGAAGTCTGGCCTCCCTTGAGGCCGCATCGGCCATCGTCGGGATGGCGTCCTCCGGCACCCCCAGGTCCCTGATCCTTATGGTCACACCTATCCTCCTGGCCGTTCCTGTCATCCACTCTGTCAGGTATTCCGATGCTTCCTCATCTGACATGTTCAGACGCTCCATCGAGACAGCCCGGGCCAGACGGGACGTTTTCTTTGCGCATCGGTCCCTGTCGAACTCCATTACGCTCTTCAGCATAACCGTATTTGCCTCTCCATGGGGGATATTGAACTCTCCCCCCAGGGGATAGGCCAGGGCATGGACAGCCGCAGTACCGGCCGTGGCGAAGGCCATTTCGGCCATAAGGCTTCCCAGCGACATCCCCCCGCCTTGATGCGGCATCTCTTCCATCCATCACATCGTCCTTCAGAGAGGAGGCTATTCTTCGTACGGTTTCCAGTGAAAGGCTTTCGCTAAAGGGGTTGGCGTTTACCGACAGGAAGGACTCCGCGGCATGGATCAGTGCATCCATCCCGGTATCGGCCGTCACCTTCGGGGGGACGCTCCAGGTCAGCTCCGGGTCAACAATGGCTGCATAAGGGACCAGGAAGGAGCTGACCACCCCCTTCCTTACCTTCTCCTCGGCAAAGGTAAAGGTCGCCACAGGAGAGACCTCTGGACCGCTCCCGGAAGTTGTCGGCAGCATAACCGCGGGTAGTCCCCTGCAGGGCACCCTGTCCCATCCGACCATGGAAAGGATATCTGCCCCTGTTGCGGCCATTACGGAAGCCACCTTGGTGAGGTCCATGGTACTCCCTCCACCTAGACCTGTCATTATATCGTAACCTGACCTGTCATTATATCGTAACCTGCTCCCCTTGCCGCTTCGGCCGCCGCTTTTACGATCTCGACCAGTGTTTCCGGCTCAACGCCATTGAATACCCCGTAACGGATACCCGACAGATCCAGTATCTCCCTGACCCTTTCCATTAAGGGGCCTTCTGAAATGGTCCTTCCGGACAGTATCAGGGAGTGCTCAGCCTTCATTTCACTCAAAAGGGCCGGCAGGTCCGAAACAGTTCCGTCCCCGAAAGAGACCCTTCCCGGGAAGCGGAACGAGAAGCGGTCGCCTGTACAGGCCTCTGTCACTCCCATCGGATCACCCCTTGTCTGTTATCCCGGGCTTTTCCCCTGCTCCTGATTAGATGATTTTGCCATAAAGAGGGCCCCTTTCCTACAGGAAGGGGCCCTCTGCGTTGAAAACTCCCGAAAGACCTTCAAAGACGGAGGTCGTTAATGGCGAGGGCAAGACGTTTCGCCGCCTCAGGAAAATCATCGGCATTGGCATAGGAGAAACAGGCCCTTAGATGTTCCTCCCCGCCTCCAGTGGGGAAGAAGGCGTCCCCCGTCACGAAGGAGACGTTCCTTTCTATGGCCTTGAAAAAGAGATCTCTGGTGTTGACCCCGGGAAGGGTCAGCCAATAGAAGAACCCTCCCTGTGGGGTTCCGTAGGTCGTGTCAGGAGGGAGATACTCCCGGAAGGCTGCGTCCATGGCGTCCCGTTTCTTCTTATAGTGCTCCTGTATCCGGGGGAGGAATAAATCCATGTGTCCCAGCCGGCAGTACTCGTATACAAGCCCCTGAGCCAGAACACTGGTGCAGAGGTCTGAGCCCTGCTTGACCATTATCATCTTGCCGATCACTTCCTCGGGGCCGACAACCCACGCGACCCTGGTTCCGGGGGCAAGTATCTTGGAGAATGAGCAGGCGTAGATCACAAGACCGCTTCTGTCCATCGAGAAGATGGTTGGCTCATGTTCTCCATCGAAACGGAGATGGCCGTAGGGGTCATCCTCCAAAACAGGAACCCCGAAGGTTTCTGCAATCTCGAGAAGTTTTTTTCTCCTTGATGCCGACAGGGTGTACCCCGAGGGATTCTGGAAGTTTACTATCGAATAGATGAACTTGACCTTGTCTCTCCCCTTTCTGGCCTGTTCCAGGATCTCCGGGAGCATGTCGACCTTCATTCCCTCGCTGTCGCATGGAACGGTTACGAAACGGGCCTTTCGGTTCTTAAGGGCGTGGGTGGCTCCTGGATAGGTAGGCTCCTCGACGATCACCACATCGCCAGGGTCAAGCATCACCGCCGCGAACAGGTCCATGACCTGCTGGGAACCGGTGGTGATGCACATCTCCTCTGGAGCGGTCGCCCTGCCCATCCTTGGTGCCATCCAGCCGGAGATGAATTCCTTTAAAGGTTCATATCCCCCCGTCCCGCCGTACTGAAGAATCTCCTTGCCCCGTTCGGAAATAACCCCCGCCGCTTCCTGAAACTCCTTGACAGGAAATATCTCCGGGTCGGGGTTTCCCCCAGCCAGGGATATCATGCCCGGTCTCTTCATGTACTTGACCAGTTCCCTGATCGGGGACGGCGTCAGGTTGATCCCTACTTCAGAAAAAAGCCCCTCCCAAACCTCCTGGCTCACTGGGACCACTCTCCTTGATCGTTTTTTTCTTCCCGCCTTCCGCGGTACGGATCGGGCCTGCTTTCCAGATATCCTCAGGGTTCTATTATCACGACTGTTCCGGGTACGGATCTTTCGACGATCTCCATGACCGCCTCGTTGCTCATCCTTATGCAACCCTCGGTAACCATTTTACCCAGTGAAGAAGGGTCATGAGTTCCGTGTATCCCTATCCCCTTCCACCCCGTCTCAAGCCTTATGAAGAAAGGCCCGTAAGCCCCTTCGACAGGTCCCTTCCCGTCTCCGAAATCATGGACCCAGGTCCTGGAATCGTGGGTCCTTTCGACGCGGAAAACTCCTTCAGGGGTTCTCCTGTCCCCCACCCTCTCCTTGTTGCCCGGGTTCTCTCCGACAGCGATCGGGAAAACTGCCTCCCTTTCTGTACCGTTCCACGTGGAGAGTTCGAAACAGCCCTTCCCTATGAGGATCCAGAAACTTTCCTCAAGACCGTTCTCTGCTACGAAAACCTCTATCCTGTCAGCATCAGGGGCAGGATGCTGGTCCTGTTCCGCCGGGGCGATACGTTGATCCTCTGCCGCCTGAATGGCCCGGGTTCTTGCTGGCGACAACCTCTCCAGCAACAGATAGCCTCCCAGCCCCAGAGCTGAAAGGATCATAACAACGACAAAGGCGCCCGGAAGAGACCACTTCCTCCGCCTCGTTGAGAACATGGACTGCCCCTCCTCCTTTAACGACATGAGGACCCACCGCCCCCTGACAGGTCACCGGCAAGGCCTTTCAGCGCTGATTCTGGATCTGATCCTGAACCAGCTGGACCAGGTCGGCGATATAGTTACCGATCACAGGGATGTTCAACGCGACAATGGACTTGAGAACGATCACCAGAAAGTATATGACCACCGCAGCAAGGACTGTCAACCCCACCCCGAAACCAACACCCTTTGCCAGTCCGGCAAGGAAGTTGTTCCAGATCAGTTTACGTCTGTCCAGCAGTATCTCGAGGTTGGCCATTACCCGGGATCTCTCGATCACTTCCGCAAGGCGTTCCGTAACCTGTTTCTTGTCGTCTTCCGAAGGGTTCTTCCTGATATCTCCCATATCGACCTCTATTCCACCAGGATCCCTACGGCCACTGAACCTATCCCTGAATGGGCCCCAAGGACAGGTGATATGTCCATTACGTAAGCGGGATCACTTCCAACGATCTCCCGCATTCCGGAAGCGGCCGCCTCAGCCGAAGCCGGAGAATGGGCATGAACGACGCAATAGTTCCAGACCCTTGCTCTCCGGCACTCCTGGTCTATGATCTCACGGATCTTGTTGACGTTGGCCTCCCAGCCCCTGGTCTGTCCGAGGGATCTGGCGAAGCCCTCTTCGTTTACGGTGATTATCGGCTTCAGGTTAAGAAGGGTCGCAAGAAGTCCCTTGGCTGGGCTTACTCTCCCCCCCCTGACCATATACTTCAGGGTCTTCAGGCTGACAAAGATCTTCGCTCCAGGGATCCCGGCCTCGATAAGGGAGACGGTCTCCTCGTGGCCTTTCCCTTCGTTCAGGGCCTGGGCAGCCCTCATGACCAGCAGGCCCAGAGGAGCTGAAGCCGTCCTGGAATCGATCACGGTGATCATCCCCCCCACCTTTTCTGCGGCAGCCCTGCTGGCGTTCCATGTCCCGCTCAGCTTAGACGAGATATGCACAGCAATGACCGAGTTGTAGTGCTCGAGGAGGAACCGGTAGGTCCTTTCGAAGTCGGAGATGGAGGGTTGGGAACTTACAGGCCTCTCTCCGGACTCTTCCAGGAGAGTGTAGAACTGTTCGGAGGATATGGTCACCCTGTCGATAAAGACGCTCTCCCCAAAAGCCAGGCGGAGAGGAACCACGTGGATCTGGTTCCTGTCAAGGAATTCCTGGGGCAGATCACAGGTGGAGTCCGTTACAAGGGCCACGGAGTGCATCCTTTTCCTGCAGACATCAACCTGTCGCCTCATGTCATCGGCTTTCTGCTGGGTGAGGGCACCGTGTTTCTTGATCGTGAAGAACAGCCGGTCAGGGGTGTCAGTATGGATATGAACCCTGACCTTCCCCCCGTGCCCGCCGACGATGAGGGAGTCCCCAAAGGGCTGCATCTCGGCCCTTATGGTCTTGATGTCCATCCTCTCTCCACAGAGGAGTGCCTCGGTACAGTACCTGAAGGAAGGTTCGTTATCCTGAAAGTCCTCGTGGATGTGCTGGATCGACGGTGTCCCTGACAGCTTCGAGAACTGTCTGAGATCACCGCTCTCAAGGAAGGAGACTATCCCCTCCAGGAAATCCACGAACCCCTGGGCGCCGGCATCGAGAACCCCTGCCTTCGCAAGGACCGGTAGTCTCGAAGGTGTCTCTTTAAGGGACTTTCTGGCCACTTCCAACGATCCGGGCAGGATATGGGCAAAATCACTGTAGCGCCTGGCGAGTGCTCCCACCTCTGAGGCCCAGTCCTCCATCACCGTCAGGATAGTTCCCTCCACAGGCTTGCTTAGAGCCTCCCTGGCATAGGGTATTGCCCCGGATACGGCCTTGCCGAAGGCCTTAACGTCCAGCTCTTCCCGACCACCGGACCCCTGGGAGAACCCGTAGAGGAACTGGGCGAAAATAAGGCCAGAGTTGCCGCGGGCCCCCATGAGGGCGGCGTCTGCCATGGAGGAACTCGTCTCCGAAAGGGAACGGCTGATCACCGTCCCTTCCGAAACGGATTGAACGGTCGCTGCGAGGTTCGTCCCCGTGTCCCCGTCGGGGACCGGGAAGACGTTCATGCTGTTCAGGACCTCCTGCCTTGCCCTTACGTTGAGGGCGCCGGCAGAGAACCCCCTGTGGAGGCGCGGCCCATCAAGGGTTCTTATCTTCATGTATCCACCTCTTGTATATTTTCGGCTCCGGTAGATCCTTCAGGAAATACCCGGTCAAGGATACCAAAAAAAGCCCTTTCGGTCTGTCGGCAAAAAGGCCCTTATCCGGGATGCCCCCCGTTGAAGGAAAGGTTAGAATTGTCCCTATGAGATCTGACAGCTGCAAAGAGAAACAGGTAAAGGCCTGGTGCCTCTATGATGCCGGGAATTCTGCCTTCGCGACCACCATAATGGCGGCCCTCCTGCCAGTGTACTTCAGGGAGGTGGCAGCTGCCGGACTGGCACCCAACTCCCCAGCTGCCCTTTGGGGGTACACATCATCCCTTGCTCTTCTGATAGGGGCTTCATTGGCTCCGGTCCTTGGGAGCATGGCTGACATAGGGGGACTGAAGAAACGGTTCCTGCTTTTCTTCACGCTCCTGGGGGCAGTTTCTACGGGTTTCCTTTTCACCGTCGGATACGGCGACTGGATGAGGGCACTGGCTCTTTACGCCCTTGGAAGCCTGGGGTTTTCCCTGTCCATGATCTTCTACGACTCACTTCTCCCCCACATCGCCCCCCATGGCAGGATCGACGAGATATCGTCCAGAGGGTACGCATGGGGATATCTTGGGGGAGGCGCACTACTTGCCGCCAACATTGCAGCGGTGGTTCTTCTCCCGGGAGGCCTTGGAGCAAGATTGTCTTTCCTGTCCGTCGGGCTGTGGTGGATCGCCTTCACGATACCCTTGATGGTCCTTGTCCCGGAGCCGGTTGTCGAGGTCAACGGTGCAGTTGAAGGGGTGCACGTACTTACCCGGGGGTTCGGTCAACTGGCGGAGACCCTGAGGAACATCAGGCGCTACCGGGAATTACTGGTTTTCCTGGTCGCTTTCTGGCTTTATAACGACGGCGTCGGCACGATAATGAAGATGGCCGCCATCTACGGTGCCGAGAAAGGTATAGGGATGCTGCACCTCGTTGGGGCCCTTCTCGCCACCCAGTTCGTCGGAGCCCCCTTCTCCATCCTCTTCGGGAAACTCTCCCTAAGGGTGGGGGGCAAGGCGGCAATAACCATAGGGCTGATATGGTACGGTGTCATTTCTTTCGGCGCCTTCTTCCTGGAAAGGGCATGGCACTTCTGGGTCCTGGCCATTGCTGTAGGAATGGTCCAGGGAGGTGTCCAGGCCATCAGCCGGAGCACTTACGGCGTAATGGTCCCCCGGGCAAGGACGGGGGAGTTCTTCGCCCTTTACGACATATTCAGCAAATTCTCGGGAGTGGCCGGACCTGCCCTTTTTGCGGTTCTGACGCAACTCACCGGCTCCACCCGTATGGGGATAGTCTCCCTGATCCTTTTCTTCGCAGGAGGGATCTTCCTGCTCCGCAAGGTGGATGTCGACAAGGGGATGAACGAGGCAGGGAATGATGACGGGAGCCCCAAGCGCAGCGACAGGGTACGCGCTTGATCCTGTCCTTCCTGCCGCTTTCTTTTCCAGCCTTTTCGGTTCACGATCCACGAATCACGATTTATGATTCAAGGGTTTTTCTTCTCACCTTCCATCACATCTTCGCCCAGGGGATCCTCCCGAATAAGGCATCCCGACAGGTCGCCCTTGACACGGTCTTCCCTGAAAGGATAGCCTCTGCAATATTGGAAGGAGAAAGACTCCTCCCGGGAAGGGGTAGACCGATGGACGGTTCTTTGCTACAGCCACTGGCAGGCGCCGTTTTTATGGGCCTGGGTGCGGGTTTCCTGACTTATTCCTATGCGGACAAATTTACAGGGAAGAGACGTAAAAAAGAAAGAACAGGATCCCCGTCCGGATATTTCGACCCGAAAAGACCGGAAAGAAGGGATACTTCAAGGATCGTGAAAGCCTTGTCGGTAGGTTTTTTCATGGGGGTCATGTTCTTCATCTACTTCTCCAACCGATAGACTCCTGGGGGTGACGGGCTTATCCCCCAGGAGCAACGAAGGGTTTGTCACTCCTTGATGTATGAGCAGATATAATCGAGAACTTCCCCGATCTTTAGTTTAAAGGAGCTCTTTGAAGGAATCCTGAAGCACTCACCGGGACCGAACTTTTTCCATTCCGTCTCTCCGGGGAGCAGTACCTCCGCACTACCCTGAACGACATCCATTATTTCAGCCTCGTTAGTTCCGAACTCGTACTCTCCGGGCAGGAAGATGCCCGCCGTCTTCCTCTCTCCCGAGGGGAGGAAGAAGGTCCTGCTGGTCACCTTGCCGTCAAGATAGACATTGGCCTTGCTTACAAGAGTAACGTTCTCGAACTTTTCCTTCATTGCGAGACCTCCTTTCGTTTAGTGGACCGTTTTTACAAGACCGTGATCTGTGAATCGGAAATCTTGATCCGTCAATCGTGAACCGTGAGTCGTTAATCGTAATGTTTGAACCAAGGTCAATGCTCGAAGGGTAAACTGCGTGAACGGCAAACAGTGAACGGTGAACGGAAAAGGCAAGAAAAGATCAACGATCCAGACTCTGCCCAATAGTGACCTTGTTTTCTCTGTGGTGCAAGATCTGTTTTTCGGTTCACGATTCACGGTTTACGGATTTCACCCGTCACGAGTCACGAGTTACATGATCATTCCCCGTCCCTTCACCTTTACCGCCTCAAGAAAGGCTATGATCCTTTCCCAAAAAGACCTTTCTTCTGGCGCATTCACAATCTCTGTCCAGAAGGCCGCGATATAGACGAAGGGGTTCGTCGAAAAGGCCTTTTCGCTTCCCGACCCTTCCGAAGCCCCATCCTCTTCGGCAGATCGGAAGAGACCTCTGGCGAACTCCATAAACCTTCCGAAGCCCCCGATGGCCTCTTCAGAGACATCCACCCTCCAGGCATTTGCCGCCATAACGAAACTCTGGCAGGCAAGATTGAAAAGGACCATGACTGCCAGAAAAACAGCTATCGTTGAGCGCTTCTCCAGCCTCATCCATCTCCCCCCATAAAGTTAACATCCAGGAAGGGACCCTGCCCTGCCGTTCAATGTCCATGGGTCATTACAATAAAGGATGCAAGGACCACTCCTGCCATGAAAGCCAAAAGTGAGTGGCGTTCTTCATGCCCCCTTGCCTCCGGGAGCAGGTGCGAGGCAGAGACATATATGAGCACGCCAGACACGAATCCGAGCAGCAACCCCAGGGTGCCACCACTCAGGGGTCTTATAAAGGGGTAGGCCACAAAGGCCCCGAGAGGTGTGGTAAGGGATGCTATCAGGAAAGCGGAGACCATGGCTGCTCTTCTGTTCACTCCCCCCCTTACGAGGATCAGGAAGGTGATAACTCCTTCCGCGAACTCGTGTGCCACGAGTCCTCCTGCAGAGAGGACCCCCACCAGAACGCTCACCTCGAAGGTGACGGCATAGACGATGCCGTCCACGAACGAGTGGACCGCTATCCCCTGAGCGGCAGTTATCCCGAAGGCCAGTGCCTCCTCGTGAGTGTAATGCCGGATAACCTTGTTGGAGAAGAACATGAACAAAAACCCGCCAAGAGCCATGAATCCTGAGCGGGGATCCCTCTCCAGAGCTGCGGGGAGGGCTATCATCAGGGGTGTGGATATAAGGACCCCCGCTGCGAAACACATCAGGTATGGCATCAGCTTTTCGGCCTGTTCCCTGTACCTGAAGACCACCAGGATGCCCAGGGCGTTAACAGTAGCGGCCAGAAAAGCAAAAAGAGCGATCCATCCGAAAGATCCCTGCAGCACCGACCTTCCCCCTTGATTGTCGCGGCATGGTCATGATCTATTGTAGACCCTATTACCCCCCCACAGGTAATTCTCTCTTTCTGACAGCGGAGTTATCCCGGGAGGCTCTTTCTTCTCACTTCCATCACAGGTCAGGCAGTTTGTTCTTTCTTATGCTAGCATCTAGGTTATCTGGAAGATCACCCATCATGGATCCCCCTCACCCTTCAGGGCAGGATCAGAAGGAGACCTGACGATGAAAGACCCTGATCATGACAGCGACCACGCAGGCAGAGGTACAATACCCGAAAGGTCAGATCTGGAGAAAACCTTCAAATGGGCCCTTGAAGACCTTTTTGGAGACACAACCGAGTGGGAGAACGCCCTGAAAGAGGCAGGGGATCTCATGGATTCCCTTGAGGCCTTCAGGACGAAGCTCTCTTCCTCGCCCTCGGCACTGCTGGAATGCCTCAGGCTCTGTGACAGGATCGGCGAGCTGACGTCCAGGGTGTACGCCTACGCCCACATGAAGAGCCATGAAGATACCAGAGATCCGGCAGGCCAGGCCTTCGCAGCAAGAGCAACCTCCCTGGCGGTAGCGGCATCGCGTTCTGAAGCCTTCGTCACACCGGAGATCCTCCAGATCCCCGAAGAAACCCTCATGGAATTCCTGAAACGAGAGGGGGATCTTGAGGTCTATCGTTTCTTCCTGGAAGAGATACTTCGAAAGCGGGAACATGTGTTGTCTTCGAGGGAGGAGGAACTGCTGGCCGCGTCAGGAGAGCTTGCTCACGCTCCGGAGAACATTTTCTCCATGCTCACCAATGCGGACATGACCTTCCCCCCTGTACGCGATGAGAATGGGAGGGAGGTCCCTTTCTCGGAGGAACGTTTCGGAACCTTCCTGCAGAGCCGTGACCGTAGGGTCAGAGAGGACGCCTACAACAACCTCTTCGGAACTTACGACCGGTACAGGAATACCCTCACGGCATCCCTTAACTCTGCCCTGCGGGGTTCGCTATTCTATTCAAGGGCAAGGGGATTCGGCTCGGATCTCGAGTCCGCCCTCCACGGGGACGATATTCCACTTTCGGTCTACTCCTCCCTTGTGGACGGGGTCCGTGAAAGCCTCGATCTGCTCCATCGCTATGTAAAGCTCCGGGGGAAGGTGCTGGATGTTTCCCCGGTAAGGATGTTCGACCTTTACGTACCCCTGGTGGAAGAGTACCGCCAGGATATACCTTACCGTGATGCCCTGGAGATGGTCAGAGATGGGCTAAAGTCCCTGGGTGGAGCCTACCTGGCCGCCCTGGACGAGGGTTTTTCAGGAGGATGGATCGACGTTTACGAGAACAGGGGGAAAAGGGGTGGAGCCTATTCATGGGGAGCGTACCCTGTTCACCCCTATGTCCTCCTCAACTACAACGACCGGATAAGGGATGTCTTCACCCTGGCACACGAGATGGGGCATGCCCTCCACAGGTTCTTTACCGACAGGGAACAACCCTTTGTATACTCCGGTCACTCCATATTCATTGCCGAGGTTGCCTCGACTACCAACGAGGCCCTTCTCCTGGACCACCTTGTCCGGTCAGCCTCCAGTCGCGAGGAAAGAATGTACCTCCTCAACTATCGCCTTGAACAGATCAGGACGACTGTCTTCCGCCAGACCATGTTCGCCGAATTCGAACGGGAGGTTCACGGAATGACAGAAAGGGGCGAGGCCCCTACGGCGGAGACATTCTGCACCCTGTGGAGGGATCTCAACGAAGCCTACTACGGCCCGGCGGTAGAACTCGACAGGGAGATAGAGATCGAGTGGGCCCGCATACCCCACTTCTACTCACCCTTCTACGTCTACCAGTACGCAACGGGTTACTCGGCGGCGACAGCGCTTTCAAGAAGTATCCTCGAAGAGGGAAGAACAGCCGCTGACCGGTTCCTTCGTTTCCTGGAAAGAGGAAGGTCAGCCCCCGCCATCGAGGTCCTTCGGGATGCCGGGGTCGACATGACCAGCCCTGAGCCTGTCAGGACTACCCTGGATCTTTTTGGAGCCACCCTGGAAGAGCTTGAAATGCTCCTTCATATATAACGGGAGGTATCAGGAAGAGCCGTGCATTACTTCAGGACCCGTCTTGTGGAATTCGGAGTTCAGACCGGAAGGGGTTTCAGGCAGGGACTGAGAGCCCTTGGTTCACGCAACTACAGGCTCTTCTTCATGGGCCAGAGCATATCCCTCATAGGGCTCTGGATCCAGAGGGTAGCCCTGAGCTGGCTGGTCTACCGTATCACCCTTTCGCCCCTCTCCCTGGGCTTTGTCGATTTTATCGGACAGATCCCCATATTTTTCCTCACTCTTTTTACCGGGGTCTGGCTTGAAAGGTGGGAACTGAGAAAACTCCTCCTGATCACCCAGTGGATGGCCGTCGCCCAGGCCCTGGTCCTTGCCGCACTCACCCTCTCGGGCACCATTCTCTACTGGCATATTGTAATCCTGAGCACCTTCCTGGGAGTGGTTAACTCTTTCGATATGCCGGCCCGCCAGGCCTTCGTGATCCAGCTCGTTGACAGGAAGGATGATCTCGGGAACGCCATCGCCCTCAACTCATCACTATTCAACTCCGCCAGGCTTATTGGACCCTCCATAGCAGGAATAGCCATAGCGGCCGTCGGTGAGGGGATATGCTTTCTTGTCAACGGCCTCTCCTTCCTTGCGACTATCGCTGCACTCAGGGCGATCAGGGTGCCGCCGAGGGAACCCTCGATCCGGCCCAAGCCGGGGCTGTCGGGAGTTATTGACGGCCTTGAGTACGCCTTCAACTTCCCTCCCATCAAGGCCTTGTTGATCCTTTTGACGCTCTTGAGCCTCTTCGGGCTGCCTTACCTGGTGATGCTCCCCGTATTCGCTAAGGAGATACTCGGTGGCGGGCCGAAGACCCTGGGGTATCTCCTTGCATCCACAGGGATCGGGGCTCTGGCGGGGACGATCTTTCTGGCCCTGCGCAAGAGCCCCATAGGTCTGGGGAAGGTGGCAGCTTACGCTACGGCTCTTTTCGGGGTAGCGCTGTCTCTGTTCTCCATGTCAAGGGTCCAGATCCTGTCCATTTCACTTATGCCACTGGTGGGATTCGGAATGGTCCTCTCCATCTCTTCATGCAACACCCTGATACAGGCTCTAGTTGAGGAACACATGAGGGGGCGGGTGATGAGCCTCTACGTCATGTCCATTATAGGTACGGGCCCTGTGGGGAGTCTTCTTGCGGGTGCGTCGGCGAAACTTTTCGGGGCTCCACTAACCCTTTTCATCGGAGGCCTGGTATGCGTCGGGGCATCGCTAATTTTCTTCAGAAACCTTCCGGGTCTGAAGGCATTGGCGTTACCCCTCCTTAAAGAGAAGGGATACAGCTGAGAGAAGACCGACGTTCAAGGTCGACCAAGGATCAGGGCCGGGTCACAGAACGGACCCGGCCCTGATCCCTTCAATATCCGGTGGAAGGTCTCCGGTCGCTACTCTTGACCGAAGAGATCCCTGAAGATCTCCTCAACGGTCTCCATCCTGGTTATCCTGGCTACGTTGGAACCACAGAAGAAAAGCCCCTCCTCCCAGTTGCCGCGGAAGGCGTCCACCAGGGCCTGGGCTATACAGAAGGCCTGTCTGTCAGTCCGGTAAGAACAGTGGGAGAGGCAGTTGGCAAAACAGGGTTTGCTCTCAACGGTACCTTCCAGGTATTTCTCGACGAATGGAGACCTGAGCGCCCGGCCGGGTATACCCACGGGGCTCTTAATGATCACCACGTCCTCTTCACGGGCGTCGATAAGGGCCTGTTTGAACCTGATGTCGGCATCACCTTCAAGGGTAGACGCGAACCGGGTGCCCATCTGAACCCCTCTAGCGCCCAGGGAAAAGACCTTGTCCATGTCACCACGGTCCCATATCCCCCCCGCACCTATAACGGGGATATCCTCACCCACTTCTTCATCGAGATACCTGACCAGCCCCGGAATGACAGACTCCAGTGAGAGCGCCTCGTCCATGACATGTTCCATCTTGGTCACGCCAAGGTGCCCCCCCGCGTAAAGAGGCGTCTCGACCACGAAGGCGTCCGGAAGCCTCCCGTAGAGCTTTTCCCATCGTCTGATTATCAGGCTTGCCGCCTTGGTGGAACTGACTATGGGGACAAGTGCTACGTGAGGGAATTCCCTGGTCAGCTCCGGGAGTCTCAGGGGCAACCCCGCCCCGGATATGATCATATCTGCGCCGCCTTCACAGGCAGCCCTTACGTGAAGGTCATAGTCGGTGAGGGCGACCATGGCGTTAACAGCGATGATCCCCCCGCCGGAGCTCTTTCTGGCTTCCTCAACGTCCTTTTTCAGAACGATCTGGTTGGCTTCGAAGTAGTTCCTGCCGTCGTAAACATCGGAGGCAACGGCAAGTCCTACGCTGGCAATGGTACCGATCCCGCCCGCACTGGCGACAGCCCCGGCCAGGCTCGGGCCGGAGATGCGCACCCCCATTCCTCCCTGGATAAGGGGGTACCTGGGGGAATACTTTCCTATCCTGAGAACCGGTAAAGAGTTTGCCAATTACACCGCTCCCTCTTAAGATGGATTCTGGACCAGAACGACCGGTCTATTCTACAGCAAAGGCCACACTAGAGGAACTTCTTACGGTTTCGCTCCCGTACTTGTCCTTGCGTTCCTCCAGATCCTTTATCATATCCCTGTAACCCGACATGACCCTGGAGACATACTTCTTCCCGGTCCTCCCGAGGTATTTCGAGAGGGCCTTGTCCATGTCCCCATCGCTCGATCTGAGATACCAGGAGAAGATATACGTTCCCGCAAAAATATTGTTACGAGGCTGCAGCAGATCATCTAGGGTCCTGATGGTGCTGAAAGCTTTTGTCAAACCCTTGCGATGAGCCTTCCAGTTGATCTGCATCAGCCCGTAGGCATAGCGTGATCGGGCATTCTGTCTGACCGTGGACTCCCTGATTATTATCGAGGCTATCATGAAGGGGTGGATACCGAACTCCCCGGCAGCCTCAAGAACATGGGAGGCGTAATTAGATGCCGTAGGAATGTCCAGACTCCTGTTGACCCTTGTAAAAGCCGACACGATGACATCCGCCTTTAGATCCGACAGGACATCCATTCCGGGATCCTCTTCGGACTGAACAGGAACGATCACCTCAAGCCTGTCGTACCTCTCCCCCTCCGCGAAGGCAGGAACTGTGACGATCGAAAAGAAGGACCAGAGAAGTACAAGAAATACCAGAAAAGCCGGTTGGGACGATCTGCTCATCAATAGCCTGACCTCCGGGTATTCAATATATCCATGGGTTCTCCAGAAGAAGTTTAATATCCAGATCCCCGGGGGGCAAGTTTTTCCAGGCCCGGGATCCAAATAATGGCATATTGCCTGAACAGCCCCGAAGATGTATCATTCCCAGCCTGTGCACCTTTTTTCAGGGAACGCCCAGAACCTTTTTTCAGGAGATGGCAGAAAAATGCACGAAGTCGAAAAGATCCGCAACCTTGCGATAATTGCCCACATCGACCACGGAAAGACCACCCTTATCGATTCTATCTTCCGCGCTGCCAGGGTCTTCCGCGAGAACGCCCGCATTGAGGAACGAGTAATGGACAGCAATGAGCTGGAGAGGGAGCGGGGCATAACCATTCGCTCAAAACACTGTACAGTAACCTGGGGTGATCACCTGATCAACCTTGTGGATACCCCTGGACATGCTGACTTTTCCGGGGAAGTGGAGAGGGTCCTTTCGACCGTCGATTCTGTGCTTCTGCTGGTGGATGCCAACGAGGGTCCCATGCCGCAGACCCGGTATGTACTCCGCCACGCCCTGGCAATGGGGCTGAGGCCGCTGGTGTTCATAAACAAGGCGGATCGCCCTGGAGCAGACCTGGCAGAAACCCTGAACAGGACCTTCGACCTCTTCATCGAACTGGGGGCAACGGACGAGCAGGCTGATTTCCCTGTCATCTACGGATCGGGGCTGCAGGGCTGGGCGGTGAAAGATATGGGAGAGACCGCAAAGCCAGGAGATATGAAAGCTCTTTTCGACATGATCATCGAATACGTACCCGCTCCCGAGGCTGATCCGGAGGCCCCGTTCCTGATGCAGGTGACCACCCTCGCCTGGAATGAATACTCCGGCCGTATCGGATGCGGCAAGGTACTCCAGGGTTCCCTTAGACAGGGTGAAGAGTTCATCAGGACCACCTCACGCTGGTTCGACCCCAGGAAGCAGGAGGGGGACTGGGAGGTAACCGACAGCAGCCGGGAAAAGGCAGCACAGATGTGGATAACAAGGGGGCTGGACCGGGTCCCTGTCGAGGAAGTTAACGCCGGGGATATAATATGGATATCGGGACCGAAGGAGATCGGCATCGGGGACGTCTTCTCTTCCCCTGTGATCGAAGACCCGGCGATGAAACCCCTCTCCATCGAAGAGCCCACCATATCGATGTTCATCCTTGTCAACAACGGTCCCTTCGCAGGCCAGGAGGGCCAGGCCATAACCCTGAGACAGATCCGCTCCAGGATCGAAAGAGAGACCAGGATGAACATAGCCCTCCATATGGAGGACCTGGGGAGGCCCGACGGGATCAAGATCTCAGGCAGAGGAGAGCTTCATCTTGCCATACTGATCGAGGAGATGAGACGTGAGGGTGCCGAGTTCTGCGTATCCCGACCTGAAGTCATAACAGAGATGATCGACGGCCGGCTCTTCGAGCCAATGGAATCCCTGATCATAGATGTTCCCGAGGAGTACCAGGGAGTGGTCTTCGAAAAGATTGCCAGAAGAAAGGGGCGCATGCTCGGCCTCCTGAACCCTTCAGGCGGGAATACGCTCCGGATGGAGTTCTCGATCCCCACCAGGGGTCTCATCGGCTACCGGGGGGAGTTCCTGACCGATACCAGGGGAATGGGCATCATGTCTTCGTCCTTCAACGGATACGGTCCGTGGACGGGGGAGATAAATCCCAGGAACAGGGGTTCCGTGGTCAGCCTCGAAACTGGAGAAGCCACGGCTTACCAGATCGAAAACCTGCAGGAGCGTTGTACCCTATTCATAAGCCCCATGGACAGGGTCTACGAGGGCATGGTTGTGGGCGAGAACTCCCGCCCCGGGGACATGGTCTGCAACCCCACGAAGAGAAAGCAGATGACCAACCACCGCTCATCCACCCAGGATCAGTACACAAAACTGGACACCCCAAGAAAGATGACCCTTGAAAAGGCCCTGGAGTGGATAGCCTCTGATGAGCTCGTCGAGGTGACCCCCCTGTCCGTCAGGATCAGGAAGGCAATTCTCGATGACAACAAGAGGAAGAAGAGGCTGCACAGGGAGGTGTCCTGATCACGGCCGGGGAAATGAAGGACGGCCGCTCCTTGAGTAGCGGCCGTCACCTGTTTCCATGGTGCGGAGGGGGAGACTTGAACTCCCACAGCCCGTAAGCCACTAGGCCCTCAACCTAGCGCGTCTACCTGTTCCGCCACCCCCGCGTTCCAAAGATGCGAAAGAATTATATGCAAGTTGAAGTGGTGCGTCAAGGACAAAGGTCTCCATACGTGACCCGGCGATGCCCTGTCATCCCTGTGTCCGGTCGATCCTTACGGTACCGGCCCATGAACACCCCCTGTCGAAGCCCTATATCCCCAACAGCCAAATCCATATCGGGAGGGAGAAGACCGAGAGGGCCGTACTCAGGGCCACGATCTTGCCGGCGTATTCGTGGTCCATCCCCATTTTGTGGGCTATCACGAAACTGTTGACTGCGGCAGGCATTGCCGAAGTCAGAACAACAGCGTTCCGCAGCACGGGATCAACAGGCCAGGCCAGGAAGGCACACCAGACAAGCGCCGGGTTTACAAAAAGTTTGAAGAGGCTGTCTCTCCATGCCGATTTCATGGCCCCGCGGAGGTTTTCGAAACTGATCGAGGCTCCCAGGGCGATCAGGGCTATGCCGCTTCCGGTGTCTCCCACCATTTTAACCGCGGAATCAAGCCAGAAGGGGAGCCTGTTGAACCCTGCGAATGCACCAGCCATCCCCATAATGCTAGCCAGGATAAGGGGGTTCTTCAATAGCTGCAGAAGTGTATCGTGAAGGGATTTCAGGGTCAGTCTTCCGGAAAGGATCACCTGTCCCCAGGTAATGGAGATAAAATTGAACCCCACCAAAGATACGGCAAGGTATAAAGAAACGGCCTGAAATCCTTCCTGTCCCATGGCGATCGTAACCGCGGGGATCCCCATAAAAACGTTGTTCGATCTAATCGAGGCCAGCACCGATACGGCAAGCCTCCTCCTGTCACTGGTTGAGATCCTTGCAAGGATCAGGGCTATAGCCGGGACGATCAGAAATGTCGAATGGACCGCCCAGAAGAGGTTTGGTTCAGAGAGTATGCCTGGACCGACCCCAAGGATCGACCGGAACAGAAGGGCCGGAAGAGCGGCCCAGTACAGTATCGAATTAAGACGGTGGACAGCTCTCCCATCCAGGAGACCGATGCGGCGGAAAAGGACCCCGAGTCCCATGACCAGGGCCAGTGGCAGGACCATCAGGAAAGAATCCAAAACAACCTCCCCATATCAGAAAAAGAAAGGGCACGAAAGAGCCGTCGCGCCTTGGTCAGGGCGCGACGGCTAACAGGGCCGGCAACAGGGTGTGCTAGAAGCGGCGCTCCTTGATCCTTGCAGCTTTTCCGCTGAGCTTCCTGAGGTAGTAGAGTTTTGCCCTGCGGACCCTTCCATGGCGTACCACTTCGATGCGGTCGACGCTTGGACAGTGGAGCGGGAAGACCCTCTCCACACCGACCCCGCCCGATACTTTCCGGACGGTAAAGGTCTCTCGCATGCCCCCGTGCTTCCTGGCGATAACGATCCCTTCAAAGACCTGGATCCTCTCCCTGTTCCCCTCGGTCACCTTCACGTGTACCTTGACGGTGTCGCCCGGTCGGAACTCGGGAGTCTCCTTTCTCAGGTATCTGCTCTCTATAAGAGCTATCCTTGAGTCCATTGTCATTCCCTCCCTGTTGAATACTGCCTGTAGATGCTAACGCCGGCCGAAAAATCTGTCCAGGATGACGGCCAATGTATCCCGGGGACAGGAAAGGGTTCTGTCATCCCTACCGCCCCTGACCGGACCCAGGGACACCTGTTGCCCCGGATCGGGCGTAAAACTCTCGGCTCCCTCGCCTGCCAGGAATACTATGGGTCTCCCCGATGCGAGCCCGAGCCTCTTTGCTTCAAGCCAATGGATAGATCCCCTGTCAGTACTTCCGCAGATGATAACGAAGGGATCTTCTTTCTCACGGTCCTTGATCCAGGCAATGGCTCTTCCCGGTGATCGAAGGACTTTCCCTTTCCCTCCAAGACTCTCCTGGAGTTCTTTGTGAAAGGCCTCATCGGTACTGATGAATATGGCCCTCTCGCAACCGAAGGAGGCACCAAGGTCCGCAATGGCCTCCGCTTCTTCCAGGGTTACCTCCCGTCTGGCTGGGACAAGTATGACATAAACGCCCTTGTCAAGGTAGGGTCCAATATTCGCCCTTGCGATCATATCGGGCCTTCTTCCGAGTGTCCTCGCCACGGACTGCCGGCGCCTCCAGGAACTTGTCTTTAGGTGGTCACCTCCGGTGAGGACTCTGGGGACCTCGCTCCCCTTCCACGAAGAAGGCCTCGTGTAATGAGGTGTATCAAGCATACCTCTGAAGAAGGAATCCTCCTCGACGGCGGCTTCCTGCCCTACCACACCCGGAACAAGACGGGCTACGGCGTCGATGATCACCATGGCAGGCAGTTCTCCCCCCGTAAGGACATAATCCCCTATGGAGATCTCCAGGTCCACGTACTTGTCAACGAACCGTTCGTCCACTCCTTCGTACCGGCCGCATACGATAACGAGGTGCTCTTTCGACGCAAGGGATTCCACAAGATGCTGTCCCAGGACCACGCCCTGGGGGCCCGGATGCACCACAAAGGCCTGACCTCCGGCTTTTGCTTCATCAACCGCTCTGGCAAGGGGTTCAGCCATCAACACCATCCCCCCGCCGCCGTAGGCGTAATCATCGATCTGGCCGTAATGTCCATCAGAATGGTCGCGAGGGTTAATAAAACGGATGTCGATAAGACTCTTTTCAACAGCCTTCCCTATTACGCCGGTCGAGAAGAACGGACCCAGCAACTCCGGGAAAGGGGTGATCACCGTTACGATCATCGATCCCAGAGCCCCTCCGGCAGACTTATCTCAATAACCCCCTCTTCGGGTGAGACTCTAAGGACCACTTCGCGGACTGCCGGGATCATCCTTACGTCGCCTTCAGGTGTCCTTAGGGAGTAGACATCATGAACTCCCGTCCGGAGAACATCCTCCACCTTGCCCAGCTCTTCGCCTGTTCCTGAGAGGACTACCGCAAGACCCACAATATCCTCGATCCAGTAACTGCCCTCAGGCAAGGGGACCCTTTCGGAAGGATCCACCATAATGAGACCGCCCTCAAGGGCCTGTGCCTTATCCCGATCGCTGATATCTTCGGACCCTACAAGAAAGAGGCCCTTCCCCTCGTGAAGTCTGATGGTTCGGATCGAAAGCGAAGCTATCAGCTTCCCCTCCGGCCGGAAGATGTCGATCCTGTCCATATCGAGGAAACGCTCCGGAAAATCCGTGAGCGGAAGGACCTTGATCTCGCCCCTGACCCCGTGGGCGCCAAGGATCCGTCCTATAGTCACCATTGTGGGTCCTTTCAAGGCTGCCACCTCAGTCTTCCAGGATGTCCACTTCCACTTTCTCGCCGGGTTTGACAGCGGCAGCTCTGGCAACCATCCTGATGGCGTTTATCGTAACGCCGTGCTTGCCTATCAGCCGCCCCATGTCGTCCCTTGAAACCCTTACCAGTACCTTTACAACTCCTCCGACGCTTCTCTGTGACGTGATCGTCACACCGTCAGGATCGGAAACAATGCTCCTGACGATGAACCCCACGAGTTCCTCGTAATCCGGCATGAGCGGATCCCGTTACTGCTTCTTCCCGGATGTGAACTTGTCCCAGACTCCCGTCTTCTTCAGGATCGCCCGGGCCGTATCCGACGGAAGCGCTCCAACACCCAGCCAGTAAAGGGCCCTGTCCTCCTGGACCTTCAGCGCTGCCGGCTCCTTCATGGGGTCGTATGACCCTATCTGTTCGATGAAAGCACCGTCACGGGGCGCCCTCGAGTCGGCAACTACCAGTCGGTAAAAGGGCTGCTTCTTACGGCCGAACCTTGCTAGGCGAATACGAACTGCCATATGTCTGCCACCTCCTGTATTTATTCTACTGTTCCATAGATCCAATAAATGCCGTTTCCATGAACAAGGGGCGCGGCGGTCCTTCCTACATGGGAATGGGGGGGAATCCCCTGGGCAGTTTCGCCCCTTTACCTGGAGCGAACCGCTTCATCAACATGCTCATCTGCTCGAACTGCTTCAGGACCTGATTTACCATCTGCACCGAGGTACCTGACCCCTGGGCGATCCTTCTGCGCCTGCTGCCCTTGATTATCTGGGGGTTCTCCCTCTCTTTTTTTGTCATGGACAGGATCACTGCCTCCACATGGGCAAGTCGCCCGGGGTCGAGCTGAACATTGTCCAGCCCCTTGACCCTGCCCGCACCGGGTATCATCTCGAGAACCTTGTCCAGGGGCCCCATCTTCCTGACCTGCCTGATCTGAAGGAGCATGTCATCCATGGTCATCCTCTTCTTTTTGACCGAAGCTGCTATCTTCTCGATCTCCCTGTCGTCGGCAGCCTCCTGGATCCTCTCCACCAGACCCTGGACATCCCCCATACCCAGAACGCGTTGGGCCATCCTCCGGGGATCGAACTGCTCGATGTCAGTGACCTTTTCTCCAACACCAGCGAGTTTGACCGGAACCCCGGTGGCTGCCCTTATGCTCAGGGCAGCCCCTCCCCTTGAGTCACCATCAAGCTTCGTCAGGACGATCCCGCTAAGGGGGATCTTGTCGTTGAAGGCAGCTGCGACGTTGACAGCTTCCTGACCTGTCATCGAATCGACCACCAGGAGAGTCTCTGTCGGGGAGAGGATCCCTCCAAGAGAGGCAAGCTCCTCCATGAGCTGGTCATCGATGTTGAGACGGCCTGCCGTGTCGAAGAGAATGACATCGTAAAGCCTCCGGGCCGCGTACTCCTCTGCCCTGCGGACAAGAGGGAGGACATCCTTCTCTCCCCCAGAGGGGCCAAAGAAGCCCACTCCGGCCTGCCCGGCGAGTATCCTGAGCTGGTCCACGGCGGCAGGTCTCCTCAGGTCGCATCCGACCACTAGAGGCTTGTGGCCGTCGGAGATCTTCTTGGCTATCTTGACGCAGGTCGTCGTCTTCCCCGAACCCTGGAGCCCCACAAGGAGGTATTTCGTCGGAGGTTTCGGGGAGAAGGACAAGGATTGACGCCCCGAGCCCATCAGAGCCGCCATCTCCTCGTAGACTATGGCGATCACCTGCTGGGCAGGAGTGATCGAGTCGAGCACATCCCTTCCGGCAGCACGTTCACGGATCCTGTCCACCAGGTCCTTGACAACCCGGAAGTTGACGTCACCCTCCAGGAGCGCCCTCCTGACATCCCTCAAGGCGACGGAGATGTCCTCTTCCGTCAGTTTCCCCCTGCTCCTGAGCCCTTTGAACACACCTTCAAGGCGTTCCCTGAGCGAATCGAACATAAGGCGTATCAGCCCTCCCGCTCTTCAGGGGCAAGCAAGACCGCAAGTTCGGCGGCAGCTTCTTGGGATATCTTCTCCATATGGCGCTGGTACCATCTCCCTAGTTCCCTGAAGTGCCTTTCCCATTTGGCATCCTTTGCAGAAAAACCCAGCAGTCCCTCCATCTCCAGGAGGCGGTCCCTGCCCCTCTGAACGAGATCATGGGCTCCCTGCCTGGTCACCTCGAGTCTTTCGGCGACCTCGGAGAGCGACCAGTCCTCCAGCACGTGGAGACGAAAGGCCTCCCGCTGTTTCTCTGTAAGGACCGGCTCGTAAAAGTCGAAGAGTCTTGAAAGCATTACCCTGTGCTCTATCTGGTCTTTCAATGGGACACCTCCAAATATGCACAGTGGACGATTATAGGAGTCCGCTTCAGGCCTGTCAAGTATAATTACTTGACAGCAAAACGGGGGGTGCCATATCTGGCATCCCCCGGGTTTGTCATGTTTTTTCACGAAAATCGTTCAAGCATTTTTGGAGGTCGCAGTTTTCTCCCGCGTTTCAAGGGTTTCGGCCCTCCCTGTCTCCTGCTGCGTCTCGCATGTCTCCCGGGTTGCTTCACGATGCACGATTTACGATTCACGATCTACTAGTCATGCGTCTCCCGTTACGATCCAGGCCTTACCCGATCCCAACCTAATGCTCATGCCCATGGTGGTGACCACCAAAGGCCTTCTCCTCGGCTTTCTGGAGAAGGTCCCACAGGACAGCCAGGTCTTTTCTGCGGGATCCTATCAGGTACCCCAGGGAGTGGCGGATCTCTTCATCTTCTATGATGTGGTATCTTGCTGCCAGTTCGGTCATGGCATCGAGCTCCTGCGACAGGGTCTCTCTCAGAAGCTCCGCAATCGAAAGCGGATCATCGACATGGGCGTGTCCTCCACTCTGATCGGGGGTTATCACTCTGCACATGGTTATCCCTCCATTCTCTTTAGCATAAGAGAATAACACTTTTTGGCAAAATTGTCATACTGATCCATAGCCTCGGGCCTTTTCATATCCCGTCGGTGTTCTGATAAAATTGGGACGCTGGAACCAAGGGAAAAAACATTAAGGGAAAGGGGAAAGACCTATGAATCCGATGCAGAAGAAGAACCTTGAAGTCAGAAGGACTTATAACGAGCACCTCGGCAAGAGCGTGGTGAAGGCCCTGGAGGCCAACGGGTTCAAGGCGGTCTATGCCGGGTCCAGCGAAGAGGCCGTTAACAAGGTGATGGAACTGGTCCCGGAGGGCTCTTCCGTAGGGGTCCCCGGATCATCAACCATCCGGGAACTGGGGCTCTTCGAAGAGCTCCAGGCCAGGAATTGCAGGGTTTTCGAGCACTGGGACCCGTCGCTCGCCCCTGAGGACAGATCGAGGAGATGGGAAGAGGAGAACACCAGCGATGTCTTCCTTTCCAGCTCCAACGGGGTCACTCTGGACGGGATGCTGGTGAACATCGACGGAACGGGCAACCGCGTGGCAGCCATGGCCTGGGCAAGGAACCGGATCATCTTTGTCGTGGGCATCAACAAGGTCAGTCGCGATATACAGTCCGCTACCCAGAGGATAAGGGACGTAGCCACACCGCTTAACGCCATCAGCAAAGGGATAGACATCCCTTGCGCAAACACCGGCTTCTGTGTCAACTGCAAGGTCCCGAACCGGTTCTGCCGGGCCACCCTTGTCCTTGAGAGAGCCCCCTTCGGACGCGACGTACATGTAATTATCGTCGGGGAGGAGCTGGGGTACTAGGATCCGTCAGAGGTTAGAAGTAAGACGAAAAAGCAGGGCATAAAGGCGCGTAAACAGTAGACGGTGAAAAACTGTTTACGCGCCTTTGTTTTTTGCGGCTTGCGATTCTCGGCCCGTTTGCTGTTTACCGTTCAAACCCTTTATTCTTGGGTTTACGGATCAGGTCTCACGCCTCCTGAATCTTCCTATCTCCTCCAGGTCCCGGGGAGGAAAAGCATCATAACCGTATAGATCTCGAGCCTCCCGAGAAGCATGCAGAAAGAGAGGACCCACTTTCCCGCCACAGGGATATGGGCATAGTTCTCCGAGGGACCTACTGAACCCAGCCCCGGACCTATATTGCCTATAGTCGCCGCAACACTGGCAACGGCCGAAATTACATCCAGACCCAGGGCGGCCATCACCATGGCCGCAAGGGAGAAAAGCCCTATGTACATCACGAAAAAAGCCGTTACCGAGGATATGACCTCCCTCTCCAGGACCCTGCCCCCGATCCTTACGGTAAATATAGCCTTGGGGTGAAGGAGCCTCTTGAGTTCGGCACCAACGTGTTTCATTAGGACTATTATCCTCATGTTCTTTATCCCGCCTCCGGTCGATCCTGCGCATCCTCCGACAAACATCAGGAACAACAGAAGGTACTGGATAAAGAAGGGCCAAAGTTCGTAATCAGAGGTAACATAACCCGTTGTTGTCAGAATGCTGACGACCTGGAAAGCCCCGTAACGGAAAGAATCGGACAAGGTTCCGTAGGTCCCGGTAGCGAAAAGGACCGCAGTGGCGGCAAGAACAGATGCTACTGTGATCTTTGCATAGAAACGGAACTCCTCGTCACGCCACCATGCGCCAAGATCACCCTTGAGAGCGAGATAATGAAGCACGAAATTGGCCCCCGCCAGGAACATGAAAAGGGTTATCACCCATTCGAAGTACGGGTTCCCGTATTGGCCTATGCTTCCGTTGAGCGGGGAGAACCCTCCGGTCGCCATCGTACCGAATGTGTGGGTCAGCGATTCAAAGAGGTCCATCCCCCCAAGCATCAGCGCCCCGACCTGAATCGCAGAAAGCAGAACATAGACTCCCCAGAGCAAAAGTGCCGTTTGGCGGACCCGTGGAGTGATCTTCTCCGGCACGGGTCCGGGCACCTCAGCCTTGTAGAGCTGCATCCCGCCTACCCCCAGGAAGGGCAGGATCGCTAGGCTGAGAACTATGATCCCCATGCCCCCAAGCCAATGGGTGAGATCGCGCCAGAAGAGTATGCCCCTTGGATTGGACTGGATATCCGTCAAAATGGAAGCACCGGTAGTTGTGAAACCTGACATGGCCTCGAAAAAGGCATCGGTGAAGCTGGAGACCGTCCCGTTCAGAAGGTAGGGTACTCCACCAATAGCCGAGGCAAAGACCCACGAGAGAGAGACCACTGCGAAGGCCTCGCGTACACCCAGGTCCCTTGCTTTTGCCTTGAAGCCGACAGCAAAAAGAACCGCCGAAACTAACAGCCCGGTAGCCATGCCGCCAGACAAGGCCGGAAGGTCGTTTGAACCGTCGGCCAGTGACCATATCATAGGGAACACCATGAATAGCGAGACGAGAAGACAGAGAAGAGAGAGGACCTTGGCAACGACGGCCAGTCTCAAACTATTCCACCCCCAGTATCTCGACTGCCCTGGGCATCAGTTCTTCCGAGGCGAAGATAAGGACCTCGTCATTCTCCTTGAGATCGTTATCCCCCCACGGCACGAACATCTCTCCGTTCCTCGAGACAAGGGCAATCAGTATGCCCTTTGGGAGCTCCAGGTCCATTATCCTCTTCCCGCAGGCTGTGCTGCCGTGAGGGATCGAAAGTTCCAGAACTTCGGCGTCGATCTCGTCAATGATCGAAAGTGCGCCCGTTCCGAAGGGGTAGCGAACCTGCCTCATTATTACCGTCGCCAGGGCCTGGTTAGGGTTGACCATCGAATCGACGGCAATGTAATCCGTAAGCCTCATGAGCAGCTCCCGTCTCACCACCGCTACGCTTTTACTGGCCCCAAGGGCCTTTCCGACCACACCGATAAGAAGGTTGTGCTCGTCGTTTGCCGTTGTAGTTACAAATCCGTCAGCCTCATCTACCCCCTCATACCTGAGAAGTTCCTCGTCCATGCCGTCCCCATGAATTATTATCGACCTCTCAAGCTCCCTCGAGAGTTTCTCGCACTTCTCGCGGTCCTGGTCAATGAGCCTGATATCGAGCTTGGGGTATCTTATCTCGAGCCTCCTGGCCACCTGGTACCCGATCTTCCCTCCTCCGATGATGATAACTCTTCTCAGCTCCGGGGTCTTCTTCTTCGTGAACAGCTCCTCCAGGTCCTGGGCCTGGGACTTTGAGGTAACCGTGAAACAGAGATCCTCAGCCTCGAGCCTGTCCTCTCCCGATGGCACGAAACCCTTTCCCTGCCTTTCGATAAAGACGACCAGGGCGGTGATCTTCGGGTGGATACGACGGAGATCCCTCAGGGGTATCCCCATGAGGGCCGAACCGGAGCTGACCCTGAACGCATAAACCCCCACCTTGCCCCCGAAGAACTCTGCGGTGTGGACAGCAGAGCTTATGGAGAGGAACTCCTCTATCTCCCTGGCAACGGACCTCTCCGGCGAGATCATCACGTCTATCCCCAACTGTCTCGCCCAGGTGGGGCTGTCGGTATACTCCATCCCTCGTGCCCTGGAGATCACTCTCTTCACCCCGGCACGACGGGCGATCCAGCAGGCCATTATATTGACCTCGTCATGGTTGGAGCAGGCTATCAGGAGGTCCGTGTCACAGCCGGGACAGATGCCCGCCTGTTCAAGCACCGTGGGTCTGGAACCGTTCCCCCTTACAACCATTACGTCGAGCTCGTTCTCGGCCTTGGCGGCCCTCTCGTCGTTGCTCTCCACAATGGTGATATCGTGCCCCTCCTGGGAAAGGCTGGAAGCTACACTGAACCCTACCTCTCCAGCTCCGATTATCACGATCTTCATCTTCTGCTTCACCCCCCGGGAGGAATAAGGCAACCCTGACTCTGCCTGCAACAGAAAAGTGGTAAACTTATCCGGACAAGGGAGGTGGACCAATGCCGCACCGTGAAAAGATTGCCTTTGTTGGGACCGGCGGCACCATCAGCATGACCTTCAGCTCTAAACAGAACGGCTATGTCCCTACTCTCTCCGCCCAGGACCTGGTAGAGATTCTCCCGACCGACCTGGGAAGAGATCTCCAGGTGATCGACTGGAGCCACCAGCCCAGCAGTCACTATACCATACGTATGACCACTGATCTCGTAGAATTGCTGCGCAAACTCGTCAAGGATGGTGCTTCGGGAATAGTAGTCACCTGCGGGACCGATTCCCTCGAGGAGATGGCCTACCTGACCGACCTCCTGTGGGCGTACCCCCAGCCAGTGGTCTTTACTGGGGCCATGCAGCCTCCCGGGCTTCAGGGGTCTGATGCAATGGCCAACCTCTCACAAGCCGTAAAGGCCGCTTCATCGGAGTGCATGTGGGGCATGGGGGTCCTGGCATGTTTCCAGGACCAGCTTTTCGCTGCTTCGGAGGTCGCCAAGGAGGTGGCCCATCGAAGGGATGCCTTCTCGGCTCCCGGGAGAGGCCCTGTGGCCGATTTCGTGGGCGGTGAGATCAGGATAATCAGGAAGCCCAACAGACCCCCGGCGCTTGAAGGAGCTATAATGCCCGCAAAGGATGTGGAGATACTTTGGGCATCCCTCGGCGGAGGGGACTGGACCCTTTCATGTCTCTCCAGGTCCAGAAGCCTCGAGGGACTTGTTCTGGCTGGTTTCGGTGCGGGCAACATCCCCCCCTCGTGGATCCAGTACCTCAAACCTCTGATCAAGAACGATACGGCCGTTGTTATAACCACGCGATGTCGGAGGGGGCACACCAACACTCTCTACGGCTTCGAGGGAAGCGCAAGAAGACTGCTTGAAATGGGCGTGATGGACGGAGGAGGGCTGAGGCCGGAGCATGCCAGGCTAAGGCTCGCCGTAGGCCTGGGAGCGCACTTTTCAAAGGAAGACCTGCAGCTTTACCTTATGGGTAAAAAGTGAAAAGAGCCCGGCCGGGGGGTGCCCCCCCCGGCCGGGCTCTTTTCCCGTCAGCTCCCAAAGGCCCCGAAGATCATCCTCAGGGCACTGACAACCACCATTACAACAAGAATATACCTTATCCACTTGTTCCCTTTCACCACCGAGAAGCGTGTCCCTATCCATCCCCCGGCCATACTGCCCAAGGCCAGGGCAAGACCGAACTGCATGTTGATGAGCCCCTTGGAAAAGAAGATAATGAAGCTGACCACCGTAAAGCAGAGAACGATCGCCACCTTAAGGGCATTGGCCCTGACAAGATCCTTCCCGACGGCCCCTGCAAGTGCCCAGATCAGCAGGAAACCCACCCCTGCCTGGATGAAACCTCCATAAGCCCCTATGGCGATGAAGAGACACCACTTGGCCCAGGTGGGCCATGAAGTCTTGCGATGGGTCTCCCACATCCGCGGCCTGGCGACAAGGAGGACCGCCATGAACGATATCAGGAGGGCTATGATCATCTTCATAAAGCGTTCATCAAGCTGGACAGCCAGGAGGGCCCCCCCCACCGCACCGATGGATGCCGGAATACCCAGGGAGAGGGACTCTCTCAACGACAGCACCTTGTCCCTCCGGAACTGCCACACGGCCACTACATTCTGAAGGAGTATTCCCACCCGGTTGGTGGCATTGGCGGAAGAAGCGTCAAGACCGAGGAAGATAAGGAATGGAAGGCTAAGGAGGGATCCGCCCCCGGCGACAACGTTCAGGAAACCCGTAACCCCTCCCAGCAGGGTGGCAAGAACAAGCATGAAAAAGCTCAAATCGGACTCCTCCATGAAAATACGGGATAAAGGACAGGCGATATTCTAACACATGATCCCCGAACAACATCGCAATGATATGGTAAAATGATGTCACAAAGGAAGGGAGGAGTGCCCTTTGCGATACTCCGTAACTGAGGACATGGCCTTTCTTCGACTGAGCGAAGGCGAGGAGCTGCATCGCTCAATATCAGCGGCCTGCGAGGAGTACTCCCTGGATTCGGCGATCATTGTCGGGGGGTTGGGGATGGCCAGGGAGATCATTTTCGGATGGTACACCGGGAAGGAGTACATCCGGGAGCGGTTCGAAGGAACTTTCGAGGTTGCGTCCCTGAGCGGCAACGTAAGCATGAGGGAGGGGGCTCTCTACCCCCATGTTCATGCCGTTTTCAACGGGATGGATCACGCTTCGCTGGGTGGACACGTTCTGAAGGTCGTTACCTTCCACAACCTGGAGGTCTTCATACGCCCACTGAGGTCGATCCGCCTCAACCGGGAATTCGACGGCTGGTTGGAAGCGATAGTACCCGAGAAGCGTTAGCCCTCCTTCTTAATGTCCGCCTCGACACCACCTGTGTAGCCTGCCAGCTTCCGGGGATTGACAGGGAAGAAGGCGTGATCGGTTCCTGCCGCCGCCCATACTACCTCGAACCGGAAAAGGTCCCTGTCGATCACGGCACAGGGCCTGGAGGGAAAACCAACCGGGGGCACCCCGCCCACTTCGAACCCGGAATACTCCAGGACCCACTCCGGCCTTGCCATGGAGACCTTCCTGGCATCCAGGAGGGCTTTGACCTTTTTCAGGTCGATCCTGTTAGGCCCCGACATCAGTGCAATGACAGGTCTTCCGTCGGCCAAAAGGACAATGGTCTTCAGGATCTCCTCCGGGGGAGCTCCCACGCTTCTGGAGGCATCGTCAACGGTCCTTATCGTCTCCTCGCTGAAATGGATCTCCCCTTCATAGCCTGCTTCTTCGAGGAAAGCCCTGACCTTTTCTACGGGATCCACGGCGATCTGCTCCGGGAGTGGCGTCCGTTCTTTCATTCCTGCTGATCTCCCTTCTGCCCCATCTCCGGGTAGGTGATCCTGTAGATATATCTGTTCGCCATGACCTGTCGAACGAACTCCCTTGTCTCGCCGTAAGGTATATCCTCGACCCACTCATCGACAGACCTCTTTGGGGGGAGCCATCTTCCAACAGCACCCTGGCCCGCGTTGTAAGCTGCCACGGCGAATTCTATCCGGTCAAACATCTTCATCAGCCTCGAGAAGTGATATGCCCCCAACAGGATGTTCTTTGCGGGATCGAAGTAATCGCCCTCCTTCTCCCCGAGCATCATTGCGTTCTCTCTCGCCGTGGGGGGCATCAGTTGCATCAGCCCCATGGCACCAGCGCTGCTGACAGCCTCTTCGTCGAAGGCGCTCTCACGGCGCATGATAGCCCAAATGTCCACCGGATCAATGCCGAACCTCAAGGAGGCCGCCATCACCTCTCTCTCCCTGGCCCGTGGATAGAGAGTCTCTAGAAGGGGGAGGGGTATGTTATCATACCGGGCCAGCAGCGGGACCAGGGGGATGGAATCCAAAAGCGCGCTCCTGGCGTCACCCAGCCAAAGTGCAAGCCTGGCAGAGGTGAACCTGGATGCGGGGTCATCCGATGAAGAGAGCTGCATTCTCGCATAGATGACGAACCCCCATTCGGCCAGTTTGCCGCCTCCGCCGGCCAGTTGGTCGGGGACGATATTCTGCACTCTTCCAGGGCCGGAGGGAAAGGCAAGGAACGTGTAGTAATCCGTCGGGTAACTCTTCCGGAGCCTCTCAAGGAGATATGTTGCGGTCCTTGAATCACCCAGCCTCTCGTTCGCCTTTGCAGTCCAGTACAAAAGACGGGATTCCTGCCTTCGGTCGTTTCCTGCATCAAGGGCCCTGGTCCAGGCTGCATCGGCAGCCCTGATATCCCCCCTCTTCCAGGCAGACCACCCCTTCTCCCACAGGGCTGCCGCGGTGAAGCGGCTCGAGGCATGCTTCTCCAGGAGTATCTCCTCGAATCGCGAAGCCTTGTCCTCTTCCCCTATCCTGGCGAAGAGGTTTGCTAGTTCGGCCAGTGCCGAGGCGGCAGGATCGCCAGTTCCTGTACCGGCGATCTCCATCAGCACTTCAGTAGCTTTTCCTCCCTTTTCCTGGGCCATCCTGGAAATGGACTCGATCGAGGTCTGCGAGTACCTTGAAGCCTTCAGGGCCAGTTCCTTCCAGAGCTGCAGGGCCTCGTCGCCCTTTCCGAGGTTCGAAAGGGTTCTTGCCCTGAAGAAGGCAGCCCTCTCTGATCTTGGATCTTCGAGGGGGACTCGTTCGAGGTGGGCCAGGGCTCCCTGGAAGTCGCCGGAGAAAAAAGCAGCATACCCCAGGGGGAAAGCGGTACTTGTGTCTTCCGGTCCCGGATCCTGTCTGATCATTGAGAGGGCTCCCCTGTGAAAGGGGGAGATCTCGAGAAGAGCCAACGCAAACCCCGGATCGGGGTCGGGAAGCTTGAGAAGGGCTTCCAGGGCCTGTCTGCGCAGTGATGCATCCCTGGCCCTCTCTGCCATCGCCCTGAACCATCTCCCTGCCTCTGCCGCCTGGCCATCATTCAGGTAGAACCTTCCCAGGGCATATGCTACATAAGGTGCAAGTACCCAGTCCTCCTTGTTCCAGAGGGAAAGGGCCACATCCCTCGCTTTCTTTGGAGATCCTGTCCTTTCGAGACCCAGAAGAATGAGCATGTCCGTGAAGGGTTGAAGATCTTCCGGAAGGGAGTCTCTCTCCTCGAGGAAGATCTCCAGGGCAGGGGCCCATCTCCCCTGGAGCCAGAGAGAGTTGGCATAGATCACTCGTTCTTTTGGAGATACCTTGCTTCCAGGTGAAAGGATCCTGCTTTCAAGGGTAGACCACTGCCTTGACCAGAAAAGATCCTCTATTTCCGATGCCTCTGCCCTTGGGGTCAAGGCAAGAAGGGGCAGCAAAAGGGTAATAATAAGTAGAAGGGTCAGTCCTTTTCGCATCTCTTTCCGTCCCCTGGCAGTATTTCGCCGCATCTGTCGCAGGGGGGTGGCTCTCCTGTCAGGACAAAGTGCCTGAAATGGTCGAGCCACTTCGGGGATCCCCTCCCGCATATCTCCAGGAATTTTATGAAGGATACCAGTCGCTCCCTGCAAGTCGGGGTAATATAATGCTCTATGTTGCAGGCGTTAAGTCCTGCCTCCTCGGTGTCCAGGCTGAGAACCTCCTCGAAGAAGGAACGAAGGAGATCCTCGTTCTGGATAAGGGATCTTGCAAGGGTGTCCCCCTCAGGGGTCAGGGAGATGTACCCGTAGTGCTCCTGGTCGACCAGCCCGCTTTCCTTGAGGCCGGAAATGACTCCCACGACGGTGGGCGATCTCACTCCGAGGCACTGGGCCAGGTCCTTGACCCGGACCACTTTCTTCTCCTCCTGGAGCTTGAATATGGCCTTAAGATAATCTTCGCTTCTTGCACTGAGGTTAGACATTGTTAGCCTCGCCTATTTTTGTTAATATCCAGTTCAGTATCCGCTTTTTTCAAAACCCAGTCAAGGGAGAGAGAAAATGTCCCTTCACGCCGCTCTTGGTGTCATTGCCGTCTCTGCGACCCTGTGGGAAGTTTTCATAGCCCCAAAACCTGGTCTTGTCGACCGTTTTGGTCCAGGTTCGCATCGGGACATGGATTTTGTCACTTTCCTCCTGAGCGCTTCAGCCCTGGCACCCTTCTGGCAAAAACAGGCCCTGGAGGGTCTGAGAGGAGTTCCCCCGGAGGAGGCACTCAACGTCCTGCGCAGAACCGGGATAGAGATGGACAGGGCCATGTTCGAGGCCACTTCTGGTGTCAACACTCACAAGGGCCTGATCTTCGCCCTGTCGCTCCTCCTCTACGGAGCGGGCCGCTGTTCCTTTCTCAGTGAAGGTCTCCGGCCAGAAAAGGTGGCCGCCGCAGCCGCCGCGGCTGTCAGCGGGTGCTGCGAAAAGGAACTGGGATCACTTGAGAGCGAACCCCCTGCGAGACCACTGACCAGCGGTGAGAGAATATATCTGGAACACGGTATGACAGGTATCAGGGGTGAGGCCGAGAGAGGTTTCCCTACCGTCCTGGAACACGGCATCCCTCCCTTCAGGAGGGCCCTGGCCAGGGGAGTAACCAGGCATGACAGCGCTCTTTACGCACTCTTCAGCCTCATGAAGCACGGGGAGGACACCAACATCGTAGCCAGGAAAGGTTATCCTTTCTGGAAAGCCGACTACCTCCCCCTGGTGGAGAACCTTCTGGCCCATGAGATCCCCTACGACACCGGAGCCCTGGGATCGATAAGTGAGATGGACGAGTTCTTCAGCCTACACAGGATCAGCCCGGGAGGGGCGGCTGACCTTCTGACATGCACCCTCTTCCTTCACGACTGTGATACTCTCTTCCCCGACGTGGTAAACATTTAATACTACAGGTATAATATATGTAACATAATGAACGGAGGTATGGGCCATGAGCCTGGGACTAAGGATCAAGACCCTTCGCAGATCGAAGGGACTAACCCAGAAGAAACTTTCCGAAATAGTGGATGTGAGCCGCATATACATCCAGTCCCTGGAGAGCAACAGGAGACTGCCTTCAATGAAGCTTCTGAAACGCCTGGCCGAGGCCCTCGACGTGGACGTGGTCGACCTGGTACAGGATCCCTACCGGGACAGCACGGGAAGGCTCATGCTGGAAGAGGTGCTTAACGGCCGGGAACCGGTGGAGATCTGGTACCGGAGCAGGAAGCTTTCCAGGGGTGAGGTGCAGCTTGTCCAGAAGCTCATTGAGGCGGCTCTCTCCGACTGGGACAGGGAAGATGGCTGAAACTGCCCTGGGAGACACATGCACTGACGGGTTCGAGTGGCCATCCCCACCTGAGAGGATCCCGGATTGGGCCTTCGAAGAGGCCTCTCACTGGAAGGGACTTGACGATCTCGACCTTCTGGCTAAAGCGGAAGAGGCATGCGGAAGGTCTGTCGAGATCGTAACTCTGCCGTTGCCGATATCTATCTGGGGTCTGCATGTGGCCAGAGGTCAAAGGGCACGGATCTATCTTAACAGCCTCCTCCCTGAGATCTGGAAGCGCTTCGCCGCCTTCCACGAGATATACCATCTGGTTCATCATACGAGAGGCGAAGCCTTCTGGTCGGGGACGGCCACCCCTATGACCAGTTTCGAATATCAGGCGGACATGTTCGCCTGGGCCGCTGTGTTCGACGAGTGGACCGAAGGGGTCTCCTGGTGAGGCGCATTCCCTTCTTTCTTCCCATGAAGGACTGCCCTAACAGGTGCGTATACTGCGACCAGAGGACCATCACCGGCCATGGCGTTCAACCCGCTCCGGGTGAGATCAGAAGGGCCCTTCAGGGGGCCGTCGAACCCCTGGAGACGTGCTTTTTCGGCGGCAGCTTCACATGTCAGCCCATGGACCGTCAGGAGGAATACCTGGAAGTTGCGGCACAGGCTCCCGCTTCCAGCCGGATAAGGATCTCCACCCACCCTCTTTGCGTCGATCCGGGGATCCTCGACTTTCTTTCACGGTTCCCGGTGAGATTTCTGGAGCTGGGAATCTCCTCCCTCGAGGACAAGGTGCTGAACCTGTGCAACAGGGGTTACACCGGAGCCACGGCCGTGGAGAGGGTCTCCCTGGTAACCGACAGTACCTGGCTCGTTCCTGGAGTGCAGCTCATGACAGGCCTTCCGGGTCAGGACCCGTCATCATCGCTGGAGGACATAAGGGTTCTCGCTGAAATAAAGGGAGACAGACCCATGCAGTTGAGGATATACCCTTGCCTGGTACTCAGGGGCACCCCGCTGGAGGAGCTCTTCCTCTCCGGAAGTTACACACCTCCCGGGATAGATGAAAGTGCCCGCTGGGCCGGAAGAATGATCCGCAAAGCCCGGGAGTCAGGTTTCGAACTCCTCCGTGTCGGCCTCCAGGAGACGGCCTCCCTTGGCGAAGGCGTCGTGGCCGGACCTCACCACCCTGCCCTGGGTGAGTTGGCACGCTCTTACGCCCTGGCCCTTTCGCTTGTTCATCGGGCGCGGTCGGGTCCATGGTCTGTCCCTTTAAGTTACCGGTCCCTTCTCTCGGGACATGGGAATTGGGGTTTCCGGGAACTTGCGTCCCTTTCAGAGATCGCCATCGATGAGGTAAAACGCCTGGTCACATGGACCCGATGAAACTTCCACGAACACGAAAACATTTGCCCCCGGCGCCTTTTTTACATACAATGCTCTGAGTCTTCCACTGCGGAGGGATCAATGGCCATCCTCAAGAGGAACCTGGACATGGGCGCCGGGAGCGTCGCCGGAACACTCTGGCAGCTTGCCTTGCCTTCGATGTTCTCCATGCTCTTCCATACCATGTTCCACCTGGTCGATACGGTCTTCGTATCATGGCTGGGGGAGTCCTCTCTGGCCGCCATGTCACTTTCCTTTCCCCTTGTCTTCGTTGTCTTCGCCCTGGTGAACGGCATGGCCGTGGGGGCCACCACCAGGATGAGCAACTCCCTGGGCAAGGGGAAGCAAGGTGAAGCCCGGGACTATGCCGACGCAGCTCTTGTCCTTGTCCTGGTCCTTTCGACACTGGTGATGCCCCTGCTTTTCCGTCGATCTTCAAACGCCTTTTTCTCCCTCCTTGGCGGTTCCGGAGACGTCCTCGTCGAAAGCCACCGTTATGCTTTCTGGATGGTCCTTGCAACCCCGCTGATGTCCTTCTCCCTGGTTGCCGACTCCATCTTCAGGAGCCAGGGGGATACGGTGACCCCCATGAAGAGCATGATCCTCGGCAACGGGATCAACGTCCTGCTTGACCCCCTTCTGATATTCACCTTCGGATGGGGGATAGCCGGTGCGTCGCTAGCCACCTTCATCGGCCGGCTGGCCTCATGCCTGTACCTGTGGTCGAGGCTCAAAGAACGGAGTGCGATCATTCCGGCCGTAACCTGGAGACCCGACCACCCTGGCAGATGGATCAGCATAGGCAGGATCGGTCTTCCAGTGGCAATATCCCAGGGCAGCATGGCCGTCGGAGGTGCAATGCTGAACAGGATCCTCGCAGGCTATGGCCCTGCAGCCATAGGTGCCTTCATGCTGGGCAACAGGGTAGAGATGTTCGTATTTCTCCCCGTATTCGGCTTCAACTCTGCTCTTATTCCCTTCATCGGCTACAACATCGGGAAAGGCGATTATCCCAGGGTCCGCGGAGCGTTGAGAGTGGTCCTTCTCTCCTCGGCGGTCATGATCGGCGTTATCGGGGCCATGGTCTACATGTGGCCCCATCTTGTGCTTGCCCTCTTCAGACCTTCGCCTCAGGTTATGGGAATGGCCGTCTCATCCATCAGGGCTTCGGCGACGGCCTATCTTTTTGCAGCAGCGGACATCTCTTTCTGGGGTGTCTTCCAGGGAAGCGGTTACCCAGTTTACGGAATGATCGCCCAGGTAATGAGGACCCTGGCGATCCGAATTCCGGCGGCAGCTATTCTCTCCAGGGCCTTCGGTCTTTCCGGGGTTTGGTGGTGCCAGCCGATCTCTGCCTTCGTCTCCTTCCTCCTGTCGACCTACTTCATATTCAAGGTGATGGACAAGATCAAAGTTGGGATAGAACTGTCATCGGAGAATGGAGAGGATCAAAAGCGTAAACAGTGAACGGTAGGGAAAAGCGAAAGTCCAGATCCTTCACTTCGCTCACAAAATATTATGGTCATATCTGCGACAACACCCTACGAAGACAGTTCGCCATCACGGGCAGAGCGTCTGCGGTGCAAAGGATTTGGCATTTACCCCTTCTGTTCACCGTTGACCGTTCACCGTTCACGCCTTTGAATTTGGTTCTCCCGCCTCAAGGGTTTTCTGCCTTTCCTGCTGCCTGCAGTCTGTCGCCTGATGCCTTGCTTCAGGTTTCCTGCCTCCGTTGACTTCCACCAGGACCCAAAGTATGCTAAAGTCAACTTTTTGCCTGAATGGTTCATTTCAAAAGGGCTTTCGGGAGGTCATTCCAGGTGGAAGCTGGACAGTTGCAGGAGCTTCTAAGGGAAAAGATGCAGGGCATGCCAAGAAAGGCCAGGCGGGTCGTCGAATATCTTCTTATGAACATGAGGGAAGCGGCCTTCCGGTCCATAGGAGATGTGGCCGACGAACTGGGAGTATCCAAGGCCCAGCTGGTAAGGGTCTCAAGGATGCTGGGTTTTGACGGCTACTCTCAGCTGAAGGACGCACTCAAATCCGCTGTGCTGGGACAGGTCAACCCGGCGGCGATGCTTGCGAGGGTTTTGGACAACCGCCAGGACCTCCCGGTGACCATCCACAGGCTGGAGCACGCGAACCTGGACGATACATGGACCCAGATCAAACCCGATGATGTCTCACTCTTCTGCTCAAAGATCCAGGAAGCGGAAACAGTCTACTGTGCCGGGTGGGGCATCTCATCCCTGGTGGCTGAATCGCTTTTCATCAGGCTAAGGACCATGGGGTTGCGGGCCATCCTCATGACCAGGTCCGGAATGACCCTCCAGGAACAGGCCAGAGCAGTCAAACGGGGCGACCTGGTGGTGGTCTGCGAACTCCCCAGTTTCGTGATCGAGGTCACTGAAGCGGTGGAGATAGCCCAAAGGAACGGAGCCGGGATCGTCTCCATTACCGACAGCCCCGCGGCCCCGATCTGCAGGTTCTCGGACCTCTCCTTCTTTGTAAGCGCCACCAGCCCGATGTTCGGGAGCAGTATTATCGGCCCCCTCTTCCTGGTCCATATCCTGACCTCGGTCCTTGCCGTAAATATGGGTGACCCGGCAAGGATGGCACTGGAGGAACAGGCCCAGTTCCTTCACGACGAAAGGATCTTCCACCCCGTTTTCGGGTTAAAGTACTCCTGATATGGTTCAGATCTCCAGGCTCTCCCCCACCTTCAGGACCCTTATCTCTGCGAGCCCGGCGGCCTTGGAGGAAAACTCCTCGGGGGAGGCCTTTATCACCGGGAAAGTATCGAAGTGCATGGGTACAGCGATGCGGGGTCTGATCATTCTGACGGCCCGAACTGCATCGTCGATATCCATGGTGTAGTTCCCACCGATAGGGAGAAGTGCGACATCGACACCATCGTCGGCCAGCAGCCCCATCTCGACGGTGAGCCCCGTGTCGCCTGCATGGTAGATCTTATGTCCGTCGACCTCGATCAGGAACCCGCCAGCCACACCCCCGTATAGCATGCCCTTCTCACACTGGATCCCAGAACCGTGCCAGGCAGGCGTCATCTTCACCCTCCCGAAGGGGAAGGTAAAGGCTCCTCCTATCTGCAGGGGATGGCTTTTAATCTTGTCCTTCGCCAGTTCGCTGCACATCTCGACAGTCGCGACCACCGTCGCCCCCGTCTTCTTTGCTATCTCGGGGGTATCTCCGAGATGGTCTCCGTGTCCGTGGGTTACGAAAATATAGTTGACATCCGGGAAATCCCGGGGAGAGTAATGTGTCATATCATTCCCCGTGAGGAAGGGATCTATCAAGGCATCGAGGGCTCGCCCTTCCAGATGAAAAGCCGCATGTCCAAGAAATGTCAACCTGGCCATTTTCCTGCCTCCCCATTGTCTGATTTCCTCCATTATATCAGCCGGGGATCCTCATCCTCCTTCAGTGTCTCGAGAAGGAAACCCTCAACCTTTACGATGCTCTCGTTATGATGACCTGATTCATGGATACGGATCCCCCTGGGGGTCAGCCGGACTCTCCCCATGCCTTTGAGCACCATCTCGACCTCTTCCCGGTGGTTCTTTTCGAACCACTGGTTCATCTCCCCCGATCCTTCCCAACCGTCCACCTGGAGTTCCCCTTTCAGGGAACCGCCTTCCTCATCCAGATGAAAGTGCCAGGCCATGGTCTTCTTTCTTATCCTTACTCCCCGCCCCCTGATCCGCACTCTCCACCCTCCCCGGCAAGATCCAGCGAGATGTGAAGTTCCTCCAGCTGCGCCTGGTCAACGTCTGAAGGTGCTCCCGACATCAGGCACTGGGCCTTCTGGGTCTTCGGGAAAGCGATCACATCCCGTATCGAATGAACCCCGCACAGGAACATGACCAACCTGTCGAAACCGATGGCAATGCCACCGTGAGGTGGAGTTCCCGAGGCAAGGGCGTCGATCAGGAAACCGAACCTCTCCCTGGCCCGTTCAGGGGTGAAGTCCATTACCTCGAACACCCTCTGCTGGACCGAAGGGTCGTGGATCCTTATGGAGCCTCCACCGATCTCGGTACCGTTCAACACCAGGTCATAAGCCCTGGATCTTACCCTGCCCGGATCCTTCTCGAGGAGATCGAGGTCCTCGAGATTGGGAGAGGTAAAGGGGTGGTGGACGGCTGACCAGCGTGATCCCTCCTCGTCCCACTCAAGGAGTGGGAAATCCGTAACCCAGAGGAATCTCCAGGTCCCCTCCGATACCTGGGAGGAACTGGTCACTGTCTCAAGACGCAGATGACCCAGGATCTCGCAGGTCTCCCTCCAGGGTCCTGCTGCAACAACCAGCGCGTCTTTCTCGGTAAGGCCTGTCCTCTTCACCAGGTCTTGCTGAGCACCATCGGAGAGGAACTTGACCAGAGGCCCCTTGAGTGCGCTATCCCGGATCACGAATGAGGCAAGGCCAGATGCCCCCAGTTCCCTTGCCCTGGCTTCGAGATCGGAGATCTCCTTTCGCGACATGGCCGCGCCTCCGGGTATCATAAGCCCCCTTACGACTCCGCCCTCTCCCAGGACCCTCCGAAAGCCCTCGAAGGAGCACTCTCTGAAACTGTTGTCCAGGTCGAGGATCTCCGATTCTATTCTCATGTCCGGTTTGTCGCTGCCGAAACGGTCGATGGCCTCATGCCAGGGGAGAACCGGGAAGGTATCTTCAAGGGTCTCGCCAAGGACGCTCTGGAAAAGCCCTTTCATGTACCCTTCCATGAGGAACATTATGTCCTCCTCGGTAATGAAGCTCATCTCTATGTCTATCTGGGTGAACTCGGGCTGTCGGTCGGCCCGGAGATCCTCATCCCTGAAGCACTTGACTACCTGATAGTAGCGGTCGATGCCCCCTACCATGAGGATCTGTTTGAATATCTGCGGTGACTGGGGAAGGGCAAAGAAACGGCCGGGGTTCACCCTTGCCGGTACAAGATAATCCCTGGCCCCCTCCGGGGTGGATTTGGTCAGCATGGGCGTCTCGATCTCGACGAACCCCTTGCCTGTGAGGTAGGACCTGGTGAACTCCGCAGCCTTGCTCCTGAGCCTCAGGTTGTTCTGCATGAAGGGACGCCTGAGATCAAGGTATCTGGATCTCAGGCGGAGGTTCTCGTCAACCCTGTCGGCTTCGGATATCTCGAAGGGAAGAGGCCGTGATGGAGAAAGGACAATGAAATCTTCAACAACGACCTCCCTGTCACCGGTCGGCATGGAAGGGTTCTCCGTACCTTCAGGTCTCTTCCTGACCCTCCCCCTGACTGCCAGGACGAACTCATTCCTCAGGCCCTTTGCTTTTTCATAGAGGCTCCCCATGGCTGGGTCAAAGACCACCTGGACCGTGCCGGTGTGGTCCCACAGTTCGATGAAGATGATTCCGCCCAGGTCCCTTCTCCGGCGGAGCCATCCGTTGAGGAGCACTTCGGCTCCCTTCTCTCCCGGCACAGGCACGTAACCGCAATAGGAAGTCCTCTTCCAGCTTCTGTCGAAGAACTGGCTTTTCATGGGGGTCCCTTCTTCCTGTCTCATCTCAGCCATGTCTTCAGGAAGTCCGTCAGTTCGGCTCTTCTGACTGACTTCTGTTCAGCGGTTCGCAGGTCCTTCAGGGTGACTTGTCCCGACGCTACCTCCTCAGGCCCGAGAATGCAGGCAAAAACAGCACCGCTACTACCGGCAGCCTTGAACTGTGCCTTGAAGCTCCTGCCCGTGTAGTCGATATCGGCGGATATCCCGGCCCTTCGTATGTCGTAGAGAGCCGTAACGGCTTCCTTCCTGGAGGATCCATCGGCAGAGATCACGAAAACATCAATGTTCGGGGCTTCCCCGAAAGAACACCCCTGCTGTTCCATGGTGAGGACTATCCTCTCCACTCCCGTCGCAAATCCCACTCCAGGAGTATGGGGACCCCCTATGGACTCGGCCAGGTTATCGTAGCGCCCTCCGCCGCAGACTGCGTTCTGGGCACCGAGATCTCCTGAAAGGACCTCGTAGGCAGTCTTGGTGTAGTAGTCCAGTCCACGAACAAGCCTGTTGTCTATTCTGAAAGAGGCCCCGATCATCTCGAGCCCCTTTTTTACCATCTCAAAGTGTTCTGAACACTCTTCGCAGAGGCAGGATATGGTCCCCGTAGCGTCATCGGTCAGGGCCCGACAGGACGGGTTCTTGCAGTCCAGGATCCTCAGGGGATTACGGTCGAACCTTGCCTGGCAGGTCTCGCAGAGATCGTTCAGTCTCGGTCTCAGGAAATTCTGGAGGGCCTTTTTATGGACTGGCCTGCAGACGGGACAGCCCACTGAATTGACCACCACCTCCAGATTGGAAAGCCCGAGTCTCCTGAATATCTCCAGGGAAAGCTCCACTGACTCCACGTCCACAAAGGGATCCTGGCTTCCGATGGCCTCGAAGTCTATCTGCCAGAACTGGCGGTATCGCCCCTTCTGGGGTCGCTCGTAGCGGAACATCGGCCCTGCGCTCCAGAGTTTTGCCGGCTGATGCTGCCTGTCCATCCTGTTCTCCAGGTAGGATCGTACCATCGACGCCGAGAGCTCCGGGCGGAGAGTAAGGCTTCTCCCGGCACGGTCCTCGAAAGTGTACATCTCCTTCTCAACCACATCGGTGGTCTCTCCGACACCCCTTGAGAAAAGCTCGGTATGTTCGAACACGGGAAGGTGGACCTCCCTGTAGCCGAAATCACTTGCAGCCTTTCTCGTTACGGCAAAGACATACTCCCACTTCCACGATTCGTCGGGAAGTATATCCCGGACTCCCCGCGGGGCCTTGATGCTGGACATGGAAAACCCTCCTTGCTGCAGTTTGCCTGATCGGAATCGTTAGATTGTAGCACTAGTTGCAGTGGTCATGAAACTGGTGATCAAAAAGGGTTGTTACTCCGAAGGAGAGAGGCCAGACGCAAGTGGTCAAAAAACCCGCGGGCCCTTACGGCCCGCGGGTTCTAGGATCTGGATCGGACTGACAACGGTTCAGCGGTTTTCGAGCTGGAACTTCATGGCCGTTCTTTCCTCGCCGTCGATGTCTATCTTGGCGAAGGAAGGGATACAGACGAGATCGATCCCGTTGGGCGAGACATACCCCCTTGCGATAGCTATAGACTTGACCGTCTGGTTAACAGCACCCGCTCCTACCGCCTGGATCTCGACCGCACCGCTCTCTCTTACCACAGCCGCGATCGCGCCGGCGACAGATTTTGGCTGAGAGTTTGCAGAGACCTTGAGTACTTCCATGGAATATCGCCCTCCCCTGGATTCCACGATACTGCTCCGCTGTCACCTTCGATCCACTCTTTACCGCATTACGCATCTGTAACGATAAGTATACCTTTATTTTCCCTTGTCAACAATACCCCTACCCAAAAAAGATTTCAATAAAATGAAATCCGTGCCTCTCAGGAGGGGATCCAGTTCATGAACTCTCTCAAGCCCGATCCTTCAAGCTTTTCCTCAAGAGGGATCCCCTCGTTGCTCCATCCCCTGTAGCTGTAATACTCATCGAGCTGCATCCCTAGGTCTGGAAGCGTATTGGCAGAACCTCCGCTACCCCTGGGTTCTGCAAGGATCCTTTGAGGGAGTGTGTCGTCGCTCCTGTCAAGTCCCAAGCCGGCATTAAAGATCCGTTTCATATTGTAGATGCGTTCTCCCGTCTCCTCCAGCTCCTTGATCGAATACTCCCAACCCGTCACACACTTCAGCCACCGCGAGATATCAGAAAGGTTTACCCCCATAAGAAGGATGAATTTGCATATCTTGAGCGAATCGACGAGGCTGGAAAGATTCTGGAACCTGGCGTTCATTATCCCCTTGCCTTTGTCGGTGGTCCTGTCCTGCTTCTCGGGGTACCCGAACTCCGGGAAAGTGGCGGACCTCTCCCAGGCATAGGAATATCCATTCAGATGACAGGCCCCTCTCACCGACGTTGCGTAGCCGGCAGCAAGGCTTTTGAAACACCTCGGGTCATGGGCAGGGAATTCCAGCCCTTTGGAGTGGATGGCGAACCTTTCCGCCCCTCTTCCCAGCTCTTTTGCGGCCGCTCGCGTTCCCCTCCCGAGGAGGCCTCCGATCCCTTCACCATTGCCTATCTTGGTCACCAGGTAGTTCACGGCCTCACCACTTCCCCAGTGAAGGGGCATCCCTGCCTGTTCACCGGTGAGGATCCCGTGTTCGTAACACTCCATCGCGAAGGCGATAACCGAACCGGTGGATATGGTGTCTATCCCGAGACGGTTGCACTGTTCGTTGGCCCTGGCTATGGCATCCAGGTCGTTGACCAGGCAGTTGCTTCCCAGCATGCCCATGGTCTCGTATTCCGGACCACCGATATTTCCCCCGCCGATATTGACGACCCTCCCGCATCTGACAGGACATGCAACACATCCGTAATTGCCTGTGAGTATCGTCTCGGCCATCCTCTGGCCTGTTATCTCCCTGACCTCTTCCTTCCAGGAACCCTGTTTCCAGTTCCTGATTGGAAGGTCCCCCAGCTCCTCCGCCATCCCCATTCCGCCGACGGTTCCGTAGAGGGTCATTCCCGCTCCCTTTTCTTTGAGGATGGCGTTCTTTTCTGATATCAGGACCGTGAGGGCCTTTCTGTCATGAACTTCCGTCCCGGAGCTCCCGCTGGCAACAATAGCCTTGAGGTTCTTGCTGCCCATTACGGCTCCTGCCCCTCCTCTTCCTGCGGCTCTGGCGTCAGTACCGTCGTGGAAGATCCCTGCAAGGGGTATCTGTTTTTCACCTGCGGGGCCTATGCAGGAGACTCCGATCCTCTCACCGAAGACCGATTTGAGCCTCGCATCGGTCTCCATGGTGTCCAGTCCCCAAAGGTCCTGGCCATCCTCAAAGCCTATCTGGCCGTCCAGCACCTTCAGATAAACCGGTCTTTCAGACCTTCCGGTAATGATAAGGCCGTCGTAGCCTGCCCTCTTGAGATGGAACCCGAAGCTGCCTCCAGCATCGGATTCCAGGAATATCCCTGTAAGAGGTGACCTGGTTACCACCTGGTGCCTACCGGAAGTTGGTATGCCTGTCCCCTGGAAGGGGCCTGTAGTGAAGATCAAAGGGTTCTCCGGCGATAGAGGTTTGGTCCCGGGGGTGCAGAACTTTAACAGGAAGTAGGTCCCCAGCCCCGATCCCCCTATGTACTTTCTGACAAGACCCTCGTCGAGGAAGATATCCCTGTACCTTCTCTCCCCCAACTCGATCATTGCAACTCTTCCCTGGTACCCATTCATTCCTTTCCCTCCCTGCCTTGTTTAACCGCTCTCCACGATCCCCAGGAAGAGGATGGTGGAGCCCGGAAGAAGATCTTCGTTCAGATCAAGGGCCCTGGGACCCTTTACACTGTCATAAAGACAGACCAACCCCTCCCTGTGGGAGGAGAACTCCTCTCCGAACCGGGCTTCCAGCTTCTTGATAAGACACCAAACGGTCGTGACACTCTCCTGGGGCAGGAAGAGCTCTTCCACACCGGCCGCCCGCTGCCATGGGCCATAGAATTTCAGCGTAAAACCCTTGCGTGACATCAGTCCGAAGGTTCCTCTCTGGAGTGAAGAATGTAGTCAAGGAGATCGGCCCTGCTGATGACCCCGGAAAAGATGCCATCTCTCACGACTGGAGCCCTCTTAAGGTTTCTGGAGATAAGGGCCATCGCTGCATGCAGGTCCGTATCCTGTTCTTCAAAGACTATCACATCGCTTTTCATGTACTTGTCGACCCTTTCGAGACTGACCCTCTGAAGCCTTTTCCTGAACTGACCGTAATCCGGGAGAAAGGAGGAGTCCTGCAAGAGGTCAAAATAGCCGGGGAGAGCCGCCCTCACAACGTCCTTCTCACTCAGGAAGCCCATCACCTTGCCCTCTTCATCGACCACAGGAACTCCCGATATCCTGTGACCGGCCATAATCTCCACGGCCTCTGCTACGGTCGTCTCTGGGGATACGGCCGTAAGGTCCCTGTCCATAAGATCTCCCACAAGCATCAGGGAACCTCCTTTCTTTGGTCCCTACAAGTATCCTCTTTACAGACAAAGAGGTAAAGCAAGGCCACACCTGTCAGAAAAGACCTCCCCATCTGACAACCACATAAAGGCTTGCGGTGGTCAGTGATATTACTACTACTTTCAGTCCCGTCCTCATGAATGTCCTGAAATGGATCCGGTTACCGCTTTTTTCAGCGATATCGGCGACAATGACATTCGCCGCAGATCCCATGAAGGTCCCATTCCCCCCCAGACATGCCCCGAGAGCCAGGGCCCAGAACAGCGGCCCCGGATCCATTCCGGTTGCTGTTGCCATGTCACGGACCACGTATACAAAGGTGGCCGTGAATGCCACGTTATTGACGAAGGCACAGACAAGCCCCGAGAACCACAGAACGGCTATGGCTGCCAGCAGAGGCCTTCCGCCGAAGAGTGAACCGAACAGTCCCGATGTGGCAGCTATGACACCCGTCTCGTTGAGTGCTCCGACAATTATGAAGAGGGAAGCAAAGAACAGTATGGTAGGCCACTCGATATCCCTGTGAATGATCTCGTCGCCGTTTACGGGTACTGCGGCAAGGAGCAGGGCCGCGCCCAGGAGAGCTATGACCGAGGCAGGCAGCTCAAGCAAATGGTGTATTCCGAAACCGGTAACCACAAGGATCATGGCGGCCGAGGCACGGACCATGAGATGCCTGTCCTTTATCAGTCTTGACTCATCTACCTGGGCTATTCTCTCGGCAGCCCTCTCCCCGCCGACCAGATCCTTGCGAAAGTGAAAGAGGAGCCAGGCGGTGACGACGGCCAGGACCAGTACGGCGGCAGGTGTCAGGTAGAAAATGAAATCCATGAAGGAGAAGTTCGCGAATGACCCGATGATTATGTTCGGCGGATCTCCAACAAGAGTTGCCGTCCCTCCGATATTGGAGGCAAAGGCCTCTCCTACAAGGAAGGGGATAGGGTTCACATCCATCAGGTCAACCAGTGAGATCACCACCGGGCTGACCAGAAGGACCGTGGTCACATTGTCAAGAAAAGCAGAAAGAAGGGCCGTGACGGCCAGGACGGAGATGAAGGTGAGATGGGTCCTGCCCCCGGTGGCCTTGACCGTCATGACTGCGATATACTGGAACAGGCCTGTCCTGGAGATGACGCCCACAATTATCATCATCCCCATGAGCAGGCCGATGGTGTTGAAGTCGATGTAGGCAACAGCCCTGTGGGCAGGTATGACATTGAAAGCCATGAGCAGGCTTGCGCCCAAAAGGGTTGCGACGCTCCTCCTCATCCTTCCGGTAGCTATTGCGATGATCGTAAGAACAAATACTGCAGATGCTGCTGTTGCCTGAACTGACATAAAGGAGACCCTTTCTCCTGCATCCGGTCCCGGCAGGCATTGGAAGATCCTGGCTTTCCTCGTATTATCAATGTATTATCAATGTCCCTCGCTCCGGGTTCAAGGCTGCAGATCGAAAGATCCCGTCAACCTCCCCTGCCGAAGATCGCCCAGGTCCCAGGAACTATCAATATTCATCAGTCCGCACAGCAATTTTGACAGGATCTGAGCGACGGACTATCATTGTTGTAAAGTGATGAACAAAATCGAACCGGAGGTGACGTCATGTTGACATTAAAAAAACCCGGCATACGACAAGGGATAGCAGCCTCGGTCCTTTCAGTTTTCCTGATGGTATCCTTTCTTGCCCTTTCGGCTCACCCCGGTCTTTCCGCCCAGGGCATGCTGACTGTGGGTTCAAAGATAGATACCGAGGGAAGCCTGCTGGGACAGATGATAGTTATACTGCTTAGATCAAAGGGTTTCAAGGTCATTGACAGAACTGGCCTGGGAGCGACCAGCGTGGTCAGGCAGGCTATAATTGCCGGAGAGATAGATATATACCCTGAATACACCGGGAACGGCTACTACTTTTTCGAGGACAGCGACGCCGGGGTATGGAAGGACCCGGAAAGCGCCCACCGGAGGGTGTCCGCCCTGGACCTGGAAAAGAACGGCATCGTATGGCTAAGTCCGGCTCCGGCGAACAACACCTGGGCCATTGCCGTAAGAAAGGACCTTGCCCAACAGGAAAGTCTGTCAACTCTTGAAGACCTTGCGGCCTTCGTCAACAGTGGCGGAAGGATCCGACTTGCCTGTTCCGAGGAGTTCGCCACACGGCCCGACGCTTTACCGGCTTTCGAGGATGCCTACGGTTTCAAGCTTGACAGCGGAAGCCTGCTGATCCTCTCCGGAGGGAACACGGCCCAGACGGAACAGGCCGCATCTCTCGGTCGGGACGGAGTAAACGCCGCCATGGCTTACGGTACTGATGGAGGCATAGCCGTCCTTGATCTTCTGGTCCTGGAGGATACCCTCGGGGTACAGCCCGTCTACGAGCCTTCCCCGATAATCAGGAAGGAGATCCTTGACGCATATCCAGAGATCGCCGGCATTATGGACCCGGTCTTTGAAAGGCTGGACCTCCTGACACTTCAGACTTTGAACGGCCGGATCGCCGTGGAAGGACAGGACCCTGCAAGGGTGGCCGGAGAATTCCTCCGTTCCCAGGGGTTCGTAGACTAGATGCCACCCGGATATGCGTGAAGAGACCGGGAAGGCTGTTATGGAGAACCCACCCCGCCGTGACAGGGTAATGATAGCCGGTTCCATGGTAATTGTCTTTGCGCTGTCCTTTCTCCCCTTTCTGGTGGTCAGGGAGACCAGGATATCGCCTCCTGCGACTCTTCCTGTCTACCGGGCTCTTGGTTCCACCCCCGTTCTAGCCATTGTGGTTCTGGTACTTGCTTCTTTTGTATCAGCGATGGTGGGTGCGAGCCGCCAGAGGTCAGCAGCGGCAGCCTTTCTGTCAAGGACCCTGATCTTTCTGATCCTCTGGCAGGCCGGTGCTTCGTCATCAAAGATCCTCGAGGGAGATATTCCCCTTGCCAGGGTATCGTTGGGTTCGGGGGCCTGGATCTCCCTTCTTGGCGCCTACATGATCATGTCCTCATGCCGTATCGCCTCGCTGAAGGAAAGATCTTTCACTTTCATCTGCTTCAGTTTCTATGCAGCCCTTTTGGGGCTATTTCTTTCAGGGCAGCTCGACAGCCTCTCCTTCATGGTGGAGTTCTTAAACAGGAGCTCCCGTTTCTGGCAGGAACTCTCCCGTCATTTGACCCTGTCTTTTTCGGCAGTATCCCTGGGGACGGTCATAGGATTTCCGCTGGGAATTGCAGCTTTCAGGAAAAGGAGGACAAGAGCCTTCATCCTTTCCGCTGTTAACACCCTCCAGACCATACCCAGTCTCGCACTTTTCGGACTCTTGATAGCACCCCTTGCTGTCGCATCAAGAAAGGTCCCCCTGCTGGCCTCCATGGGGATAGGGGGGATAGGATGGGCTCCCGCCCTGATCGCTCTGACCGTCTACTCTGTTCTCCCTATAATTCGCAACACCCTGTCGGCCTTCTCCATGATAGACCCAAGCGTGATCGAGTCAGGAAGAGGGATGGGAATGGATCCTCTGCAACTTTTCCTCAACGTGGAACTGCCGATCGCCCTACCCGTGGTTGTAACGGGAGTCCGGATCTCAGGAGTCCAGACCATCGGGAACACCGCTGTAGCTGCCCTGATAGGCGCAGGGGGATTGGGTCAGTTCATCTTCCAGGGTCTGGGAGAGGCAGCTCCTGACCTTATCCTGCTTGGTGCCATCCCGACGGTGATTCTTGCCCTCTCGGCGGACGGGCTGCTCCGGAGGCTGTCCGCCGCACTCAGGCCTGGAGGGGCGTCATGAGATCCGGCAAGCTCCTCTCAAGGTGGGCCCTTGCAACAGCCATGGCTGTTGCCTTGCTGGTCATGCTGCTGGCTGAACCGGCCTGGGAGCGGTCCCTTCGGTACCTTTTCCCCGGCCAGAGAACGGTGCTCTATGAACGTTCGAGCCTGGCGGGACTGGCGGGGGAGCACCTCTTTCTTGTGGGGTTAGCGTCACTTTTATCCACCCTGCTGGGAGTTGCCGGGGGAATTGTCGTAACGAGAAAGGGAGGCAGGGACTTCATCCCCGTCATCGATGATCTGGCTTCCATCGGGCAGACCTTCCCGCCTGTTGCGGTTCTGTCACTCGCCGTGCCCCTCCTCGGTTTCGGCTTCACTCCGGCTCTTTTTGCTCTCTTCCTTTACGGGCTCATGCCTGTGCTGCACAATACCGTAACAGGACTGATGTCGGTACCCCCTGAGGTGCTCGATGCCGCCAAGGGTATGGGTATGCGCCCCTTCCAGTCCCTTTTCAGGATTGAACTACCAGTGGCTATACCGGTAATAATGGGAGGGATCAGAACATCCACGGTGATCTCCGTCGGGACGGCCACCATTGGAGCGACTATAGGTGCCGGCGGGCTGGGTGCCCCGATAATATCGGGGCTGATCTCTCATAACCCCGCTGTGGTCCTTCAGGGTGCTATTCCGGCTGCTCTTATGGCAGTTGTTGTGGACAAGGTGCTTGGAGAGATCGAAGTCTCCCTGATGAGAGGTCGCTAATGCCTTATAATCGTGTTGGCTCGCCAAAATGAACCAGGGAGGAAGAAAAATGGTCCCGGAACCCGAAAGACAACAGAACCTCGCTGTACTGATCGATGCCGATAATACTTCCCCCTCGGTGATCGAGAACCTTTTCGCCGAGATTGCCAAGTACGGCATAGCAAGCGTAAAAAGAATATACGGAGACTGGACTTCTCCCTACCTGAAGGGCTGGAAGGAGGTCCTCCTGACTTATGCTATCCACCCGATCCAGCAGTTCCACTACACAGTAGGAAAGAACGCCACCGATAGCGCCATGATCATTGACGCCATGGACCTGCTCTACTCCAACCGCTTTAACGGCTTCTGCCTGGTATCCAGCGACAGTGACTTCACCCGCCTTGCCACACGCATCAGGGAGGGCGGCATCACCGTTTATGGGTTCGGCAAGAAGAACACTCCCAACGCCTTTGTAAGCGCCTGCGACAAGTTCATTTACACGGAGATCCTTGAAAAGGAGTCAGCGGAGGACGGATCGGAGCATACTGCTGGTGAAGACCTGGCAGCGAAGAAGAAACAGGCCCCGAAAATGCTCAGGGGAGATACAAAACTTGCCAACCTCCTCCGGAACAGCGTGGACGCCGTTGCAGACGAGGACGGCTGGGCCGCCCTCGGGAACGTGGGGCAGCATATTTCCAACCAGTCCCCTTCTTTTGATTCCAGGAACTACGGCTTCAGGAAGCTGAGCTCCCTGGTCAAGGCAACTGGGCTTTTCGAGATGGAATCCCGGGCGGTCGGGGGCGAGTCGGGGAACAGGGCCATATTCATCCGCCACAAGCAGCGCAAGGGGAAAAAACCAGGGAAATGATCGCTGGAACTCAAATACCCTTGAGAAGGGGCAGTTTCAGGAAGACCGACCGGGTATCCTCCCCGCTCCCGGTTTTTCCCTTTTTTGTCTCTTCGAACCAAGCTTTCCAGTAGGCTGCTTCCCCGGCATCGTTGAACTCGAAAGTGAAGACGGTCTTTCTCTTTCTCCCCACTTCAAAATCGAGAAGGTCGGGGTCTTCGTCGTTTGTTTCCACAGAGATAATGTCACCGGATGAGAAGACCTCGAGCAGATCTCTGCCGCTCTTGCGGAATGCAAAAGTACCTCTCTGCTCGTCCACAAGAAGAAGTCCTCCCTCCTCGTCCAGCAGAAAACCTTCAGTAGGGGCGATACCCTGCAGGTGGAAGAATCCGTCGCCGGGGTGCTGCTCAAGTTCTCTGAGAGGTGGATAGAGGGTCCTGCCTCGAGTCCTGTCGATCAAAAACCAGTCCCGGTTGCTTGAGGGTATCTCCTTTTCCCCGAACTTGACGCCCCCCGTTCCTCTTTTCACATAGCATATCGTCCCGGGGACAAAATCCTTCATATCCAGAAAGAATATCTTTTTACCTCTTTCCACATACACAAGGGACCTTGATCTCTCACGGTCCGCAAGCAGAACACCGTCAGGAGGGATATCCACCACTTCTTCCGGCCTGAATCCGGGGATCTCGATATGCCTGTCTTTAAGGAAGAAAACGAGCAAAAGGCTCTCGGAAGCGCTCCTGATGATCCTTGCCATGTTCACGAACCGCGTCATTTCAAAATTCACCCCAGGCATCTGGAGCTTCTCTGTAACGTATCTGGTGGCCTTCTTCCTGTTCCTGCAGTGATCTATGTAGGCCCAGACTATCAAGGTCATAATGGCCAGAAGAGCGAACCCGAAGAACCTGTAGAGACTTGCCACGGCTGAGATCACTCCCTTGCAAAGAACGGGCACTCCGCTGCAAAGGCGGGATGCCCGTCCCGGTAAGGCCTGTTTATCCGGCCTGCACTATTGCATCTTTTCCAGGACCGACTTGTAACCGTCAGCCCCATAGTCGAGGCACTTTTTCACCCGACTGATCGTAGCAGTACTGGCACCGGTCTGCTGGGCAATTACGGGATATGTCTCGCCTTCGTTGAGCCTTCTGGCCACTTCCAGCCTCTGGGCCAAAGCCCGTATCTCTCCGATGGTCGCCACATCCTCGAGGAAATCGTAGACCTCCTCGCTAGTCTCGAGGGACAGGATCGCTTTTGTCAGCTGTTCGGTAAGTTCGTCCTTCCATTTTTCAGACACGCCAGGTTCCCCCCCTTCGTCTCCTCTGATATCTGCCACTCCTAAACGGTTTCCTGAAGGGGAACCCCAGGAGACAGCACTGTAATCCCTGATCAAAAAATGACACCAACAGGCGGAATTATAGCACTCATGACCGATCGGTGCATCAGAGTTCGATGCAGGGTTCGGGACCTTCCGAACTAGTGGCCATTGCAAGCCATATCGAGCATCTTTTCGAGGTCCGCCCCCGGTATGGGACAAAAGACCGTCCCTGTACCCCAATAGCTTCCTCCGGACAGAGAGATACACATCGCTGGCAGGAAAGACAGCGATCCCCAAAACCGTGAAAGCCCTCCAGGATAATGTTCCTCACTGGGCAAACCTTCGAGCACAAGCCGCACCTTGTGCACTTCCGGACGTCGACCGAGATGGGGAACTTCCTGCGTATTGCCCTCTATGCAGCGCTCCGGGGATCACGGCCCACCCTTTTGACAAGGTCCGGCAAAAGGGGTATCGACGGCCACGAAGCCCTTACCGAAGCAAGATCCTTCGCAAAGGATGCCGCCTTCTCGCGTCCTTTAGAGCGCAGACGCTCGTCTTCGGGCTTCTCATGATCGGTCCTTGCATAGTTCGAAGGCATACGTATCTCCGTAGCTCCTGTAGGACAGTACCCCCTGGCGGATACGGCTTTTTTCAGGGGGCCGACGATTCCGCCGCTTAACCCCGCGAGGGTGTCGAGCATGAAAATATCCTTGTTGTTCCCGTCGGGGAGGTTCTCTACAAAGTCCCAGACAAAGGGGTAGGTTGAGAACATCGCAACAGGGAATGCAAGCCCGATGGTCCCGGCCTGACGGGTATCCCCCGGGTCACTCCTCTCAAGGGGTCTCAGCTGGGCTGCGATACCCTCCTGGAGCAGTCCCGCAACTATCTCTTCCGCCAGGGAAAGGTTGTTCCCAGACCCTGAAAAACGTTGATCAGAACAGGTTCCTTCAACACCTGATCATCACTCCTGTCCGCCTATACTGACTGATAATAATGTCTGGCACGGATCTTGCACCCATTGGACCAAGTCCATCCTCGGACAGGGTGCATTTTTGGACAGGATCCATCCTTGGATTCTTTCAAGGGATCACAAGGTAGTAAAAGCATACAATGGATAACTGGAAGTATGTTAAAAACACTCTTGTTAGTCTGTTTGACTGGCTTTTCCGGAGGTGCTATAATACGTCAATATCAAGAAAGGAACGAGGTTGGAAATATGCGAGATTTGCCTGTACGGCTCGTCTTCAAGGACGGCGTTGCACATTGGCGTTTCCCTGAGGGAGCCTTCCTGAAGGCCGATCTCCTCGATGGAAAGATCGTGGAACCGAGCATAAGGCTCAAGAACGCAAACTGCCCCTGGTAGGCTCATACCGTCGGAATCGGATCATTCAGGAAAGAAAGGCAGCGGGGAGAACCTTCCCGCTGCCTTATTCGTACCGGAGCGCTTCTATTGGATTCAGCAGCGATGCCTTCCAGGCCGGGTAGTACCCGAAAAATATCCCTACGAAGGCAGAAAAACCGAAAGCCAGGGAGATCGAGAACAGTGACACCTCCACCGCCCAGCCGAAGGCCCTTGATATGGAAAGGGCACCAGCCACCCCGAGAAGGATCCCCGTCGTCCCCCCCAACAGGGATAGCATCAAAGCCTCGACCAGGAACTGAAGCCTTATATCTATTGTCTTCGCCCCGAGAGCCATTCTGATGCCTATCTCCCGGGTCCTCTCGGTGACGGATACCAGCATGATGTTCATTATCCCTATCCCGCCCACGAGAAGGGAGACTCCCGCCACTGCCGTGAGAAGCATGGTCATCGTTCTTGTTGCAGCCTTGGCGTTCTCCACCATCTGTGCCATGTTCCTTACGGAGAAATCGTCCTCTTCCCCTTTACGGATGCGGTGTCTCATTCTCAGGAGCGACTCTACCTGGTCCTGAGCCGCATTGAGCAGTTCAGAGCTTCGGGCCTTTACCATAATGGTTGAGACCGACCCGGACCTGGAAGAACTGAAAAGCCTTCTCTGGGCTGTCGTCACAGGCACAAGGATTATATCGTCCTGATCCCTGCCCATGGGGTTGGTCCCTATCTCTCCCAGGACCCCAACCACAACCACCGGGACGTTCCTTATCCTGATGGTCTTCCCTATGGGGTCCTCCCCCCCGAAGAGGTTATCCACTATCGTCTTTCCGATAACGCTGACCTTGGTCGCGCTCCTGACGTCCTGCTCGGTGAATACGATACCCGATCCAACGGTCCAGTCCTGGACGAAGAGGTATTCTGGCGTGGTACCTGTGACTGATGTGGACCAATTCTGGTTGCCGTAGACGACCTGGGCGCTGCCCCCGTAGACGGGGGCAGCGTATGCCACGGCCATGCACTCCTCCGATATGGCCCTGGCATCATCCACCGTAAGGGTGTTCACCGTCCCGCTACGGATCCCTCCGGGGCCCTGGCTTGCCCCGGGTCTCACTGTAAGCATGTTGCTCCCCATGCTGGAAAACCTGTCGGAGATCTCCCTGTTTGCGCCGGAGCCGATGGCGAACATCATGATGACCGCCATAACACCGATTATTATCCCGAGCATGGTCAGTGCAGAGCGCATCTTGTTGGCCGTCAGGGCCCTGAAGGATATCCTTGACGTTTCCCAAAGCGAGATCATGGACGTTCCGTCCTTTCGTCCTTCAGCACCATTCCGTCCCGGAAAGTGATGACCCTCTTGCCGTAGGAGGCCATTTCTGCCTCGTGTGTGACCTGTATTATGGTCCTTCCGTACTCCCTGTTAAGATCCGTGAAAAGATCCATGATGTCCTTGCTGGTCCTGCTGTCCAGGTTCCCCGTCGGCTCATCGGCCAGGATGATCGGGGCGTCGTTAACAAGGGCACGTGCTATGGCCACTCTCTGCTGCTGCCCCCCCGAGAGCTGCTGGGGTTGGTGGTTAGCCCTGTCACCCAATCCCACCATTTCAAGGGCATCCATGGCCTTCCTGTCCCTCATGGAGGGGTGTACTCCGTTGTAGAGCATGGGAAGCTTTACATTCTCCAGGGCCGTCATCCGGGGGAGAAGGTTGAAACCCTGGAAGACAAAACCGATCTTGTGCTTGCGAATGTCCGCAAGTTCGTCCCCCGACAGGCGACTGACGTTATGCCCTTCAAGGAAATACTGTCCCCCAGTCGGCGTATCAAGGCACCCCAGGATGTTCATCATTGTCGACTTTCCTGAACCTGAAGCTCCCATGATGGAGAGGAATTCTCCGGCCTCTACCGAGAAACTGACCTTCCGCAAGGCTTCAACCTTGACATCGCCCAGGCTGTATATCTTGGTGATGCTTTCAACCCTGACTATTCCGTTCATCGTCATCTTCCGTCACCCCGTCACCTGGGCCGGCCTCCGAACCCGAAAGCGCTGGATGACCTTCCTTCCGAGGCGCTGGATATATAGGTGACAACCTCCATGCCCTCGACCAGCCCCTCCCCCTCAACTTCGGTGAACATTCCGTCGTAGATCCCCGTCTTGACAAGATGGGGAACCAGTTCACCCTTCTCAAGGGTCCAGAGGGCCGTCCCCCTGAACTGTGATCCGCCGGAATCCGCTGAAGGCCGAAATCTCAGGGCGGAACTGGCGACTTTCAGTATGTTATCCTTCTTCTCCACTATTACTGATACGTTGGCGGTCATGCCCGGCATCAGGATCTTCTTCTCGTTCTCCACAGAAATGATGACCGTGTAGGTCACCACGTTGTCGGTTGTTGCGGCCGCAAGTCGGACCTCCTTGACGGAACCCACGAAAGACTCATCAGGGAAAGCGTCAACGGTGAACTGTACAGGTTGACCCTGCCTGATCAGGCCAATATCGGCCTCGTCAATGTTGGCTTCGACCTGCATCCTGGACAGATCCTCGGCGATTGTGAAGAGCGTCGGGGCCGATTGGCTTGCGTTGACCGTCTGCCCTTCATCGACCTCCCGGTTAATGATCACCCCGTCGATGGGGGATACTATCCTGGTGTGCCCCAGGTTGATCTTCCTGTAATCGAGGTCTGCCCTGGCATGGGAAAGGGATGCTTCAGAGCTCCTGGTTCGGGAAAGTGCTGTCTCGTAGGCTGTCTGTGACTGATCCAGCTCCATCGCCGCTATATAACCCCTGGAGAAAAGCTCTCTGTTCCGTTCCAGGTTATTTTTTGCCTCGGCCAGGTTTGCCCTTGCCTCCTGGAGGGAGGCCAGGGCGGAGAGTACGCTGGCCTCTGACTGCCTGATGTTGGCCTCCAGAAGAGAGGGGTCTATCTCTGCAAGAAGATCCCCTTTCTGGACCAGGGAGTTGTAATTCACGTGTATCTTCCTGATCGTTCCCGATACCTGGGCTCCAACGTTCACAGTGTTGACCGCATTCAGGGATCCCGTCGCAGAAACGGTCTTGACGATACCTCCCCGAACGACGGTGGTGGTCTGGACAACGGGCACGTCAGAAGAACGTGACCGGTAGTACCAGATACCGGCCGCTGCCACAAAAACAAGAAAAGCTGCCAGGAACTTCCTGTTCTTCTTCATCTTGCTGTCACTCCCATGGCCTTCTTCAGGGCCGCCCGGGCCGTAAGTCGATCGTATAAAGCCGCATACCAGGCAGCTTTGGCCTCGGTGTAATTTCTGGTGGCATCAGAGACCTCCAGTGGTGATCCTACGCCTACCCTGTACCTCCCGGTTGCGATCTCAAGGTTCTCTGTTGCCATCCGCAGCCCCTCTGAGGCTGCCGAGACGGCCTCAGAAGCGTCTGAGGCTGCCAGAACAGCCTGGGTAACGTCGCTGACCACGATCTGCCTGTAAGCCTCCAGTCTGGCCTCGGCCCCATCCAGGCCGGCCATGGCTTCTCTTGTCTTCTCTCTCTGCAGTCCTCCATCATAGAGGAAAAAAGAAAGGGTCAGCCCCGCCCTCCAGCTGTCACCGCCCCAGAAACCGGAATTCCCCCACCCGTAGTTCCCTGAAAGATGAAGCTGGGGGACGTTATCCAGTCTGGCAAGGGTAACGGAGGTCTCGGCGGACCGAAGGGCTACCTGGTAAGCCAGGAGGTCGGGCCTGTTCTCAAGGGCGATGCCTATCGCCTCATCAAGGGAGGGAACATCGTCGTCCCTGACGTCTGTTTCGTGACCTTCCACATCGACGACCCTGAAGTCAGGGGCTCCCGCCTGGCCCATAGCTGCCTTCAGAGCGGTCATGGCTTCCTTCCTGGAGGTGCGTGCACGTATCAGCGCGAGGTCTGCATTGCTTTTGGAAACCTGGGCGGCAGTCACATCGTACTTTGAAACCTTCCCGACCTTGAAAAAGGCTTCTGCCTGCTCCAGCCTGACCTCGTTCAACGCCAGGGTCTCCTCGGCGACCTCCAGGTCCTTCACGGATCTAAGAAGCTGGAAATAGGCTCTCGTGACCTCGAACACCACGTCAGACTGCTTCGCCTCAAGGGCCAGGGTTCTGCTGTCAACATCCAGCAGGCTCCTTCTGACCGTCGCGTGCGTCCTGCCCCAGTCGGTGACCAGCTGTGACAGCGTGATACCGTTCGACCAGGAACCTTCCGACGGTCCAGTCCCACCGGAGGACCTTTCAGAAAAACCCGTGGAAAATCCCAGGGAAGGGTAACGACTCGACTGGGCCTGCCCAACTCTGGCCTCGGAGGCTTCGAGATCCGACCTCCCTGCTGCCAGGTCGGGATGACCTGAGATCGCCGTATTGATGCAATCCTCCAGGGTGAGGACGATCGAACCCGGCGGTGCACCTGAAGCGTATGCGGCAGCGCCGAGAGAGAACAGGATCAGAAAGCAGATTGACTGGAGGAACCTTTTCATCGTCAGCATTGGACTTCACCCGATCCATTCATGATTTCCAGAAGTTTACTATCGGGAGACTGAAGGTGAGGTTGAGAAATGTTAAGGAACATTAAGCCACTTTTTAAAGAACGTCAGGAAGGGTCCTGGCGGACGCCTTTCATGGCCAGGGATATCCTTCTACGCTGCAGATCTACCTCCAGTACAGAGACCCGGACTTTCTGCCCTGCCTTTACCAGGTCCGACGGTTTTTTCACGAAACGATCAGACATCTGACTGACATGTACCAGCCCGTCCTGGTGGACACCCACATCCACGAAGACGCCAAAGGCGGTCACGTTGGAGACCACTCCTGTAAGCTCCATCCCCGGGTTCAGGTCCTCTATCCCATGTACGGAAGGAGAGAACTCCACGCTTTCAAAATTCTTCCTGGGGTCCCGGCCAGGCTTGGCCAATTCGGACATGATATCTCTCAGGGTAGGTATGCCCGCCTTTTCACAGACATAATGAGTAACATTTATCCTCTCTCTCATGCTCTCGTTCTCAAGGAGATCCTCGACGGAACACCCCAGGTCGGAGGCCATCCGCTCGACAATAACGTAATGATCAGGGTGTACAGCGCTTGCGTCGAGAGGGTTCACGCTCCCTCTGATCCTTAGGAACCCCGCGGACTGTTCAAAGGCTCTGGGGCCGAGACGCGACACCTCGCGCAGCTGTGCTCTCGATCTGAAAGGCCCCATGGATCCTCTCCATGCGACAATGTTAGCCGCCAGGCCGGGTCCAAGACCTGATACGTAGGACAGGAGGTGAGGGCTCGCGGTGTTCAGTTCCACCCCTACGGCGTTCACACAGGAGACAACCACATCCTCCAGTGACTGCGTCAGCTTCTTCTGGTCCACATCGTGCTGGTACTGACCGACGCCGATGGATTTGGGATCGATCTTTACCAGCTCGGCCAGAGGATCCTGGAGACGCCTCCCTATCGATACGGATCCCCTGACTGTTACGTCCCTGTCAGGGAACTCCTCCCGAGCGGTTTTCGAAGCCGAGTAGATCGAGGCACCGCTTTCGTTCACAAGGATCGCCCTGGGATTGCCCGGAAGTTCCATCCCCTGCAGGAAGGCCATGGTCTCCCTTCCCGCAGTTCCATTACCCACCGCGACTGCTTTTACCGGGTGTTTTTCGAGAATGCGGCATACCTTTCTCCTGGCCTCCTCCTCGGCCTTCCTGCCCGAAAAGGGGAATATCACATCATCAAGAACTAGCCGCCCCCTGGCATCGAGGATCACCAGCTTGCACCCGGTCCGTATACCCGGGTCGATGGCCATCACAGGAAAGGCTCCGAGCGGGGGAGCCATCAGGACCTCCCTTGCGTTGGAGGAGAAGACCCCTATGGCCTCCCGGTCTGCCCTTACCTTCAGGGCATTCTTTAGCTCAGTCTCCATTGAGGGTCCCGCGAGCCGCACGTAGCCATCCCTGATGGCCTTTCTGACTTCATCGGCTGCCCGACCTTCGGCCTTGATGAACACCCTCTCCATCTCCAGGAAGGCAAGTTCAGAGGGCGGCCTTGCCGATACGGTGAGAAAGCCCTCTCTCTCCCCTCGGAAGACGGCCAGGATCCTGTGTGAGGGAGTGGATCTGGCTGGCTCTTCGAGATCGAAGTAGTCTCTGTACTTCAGACCTTCCTCTTCCCTGCCCCTGACAACCTTCGACGATAGCCTTCCGTTGCGAGCAAAGACTGCCCTGAGTGCGACCCTGACCCTTCTGTCCTCGCTGGCCCTCTCTGCAATTATATCCCTTGCTCCCGCAAGGGCATCATCTGCCGACTTCACGCCCTTGCCTCCGTCAATATACCTGGCTGCCTCTGAGAGGGGATCAAGGTCAGTTCTCTCTCCCGCGGCGGCATCCACGAGGGCGTCTGCCAGACCCTTCAGCCCCTTTCCCAGCGCGATGGACGCCCTGGTCCTTCTCTTCGGACGGAAGGGGAGATAGATATCCTCCAGGGCTGTCATGTTCGGAGCTACTGCAACGGCTCTCTCGAGTTCCTCTGTGAGAAGGTCCCTCTCCCTCAGGGATCTGATCACGGCAGCCTTTCTCCTGTCCAGCTCCTCCAGCTGTGCAAATCTGTCCCTTATGGCGAGTACCGCCACCTCGTCCAGTGAGCCGGTAGCCTCCTTGCGATAACGGGCAATGAAGGGCACCGAACACCCTTCCTGCAAAAGGGCGCCCGTATCAAGGACCTTCTCCTCGCTTATCCCGAGTTCTGCCGCAATGATCGATGCATGACTGGAGTCAGCCATCAGATAACCCTATTCCACCAGCAGAAGGGCGAAACGGTCGGGCTTCTCCTCCCTGTCCTTCTTGACCGATATGGAGTACCCCAGCCTTCTCACACTGGAGTAGACGTCTATTGCGAAGGCCTCCATGGTCGGTCTCCTCATGTAGGGGAGCCTGCAGTCCCTGGGATCGGCTGTGCACTCTCCGCAGAGGTTGCAGTTGTCGAAGGAGAGAAGGAAAGCCTTTTCATGTCCCGCCAGGAAGACCTGCCTCTCCGCCTCCACAAGCAACTTCTGGTAACTTGCGCACCACGATCCTCTCTCTTCAGAGTGTACATCACAGACCAGGTGGATCAGAACAGCATGGGAATACTCACCCAGCAGCTCCCTGCATTCCTGCACGGAGGGGACATGGGGAGGGCAGGAGGCGTTCTTTCCGTAATCCGGACACCCGAACATGCACTTCATCCTCACCCACTGGGAAACTGTCATGGACGATGGGGCCACCCATAGACAATCGCATAGACCGGCCTGCCTGAGGATCGAGTCCACTTCCGGGAAGGGGCTGATCTTCATCTTTCTTCTTCCTTCTCCACAATAGCCTTGATTATTGTTACGGGTTCAACGGGGACGTCGTCGAGACCGGCACGACTGCAGGTCTCGACAGACCTGATCCTGTCGACCACATCATGTCCTTCGATCACTTTCCCGAACACGGTATAACCCCACCCCCTGACATCAGGTGATGTGAAGTTCAGAAAGTGGTTGTCCTTCACATTGATGAAGAACTGGGTCGTAGCAGAGTGCGGGTCCTGGGTCCTGGCCATGGCAATAGTGTAGGCTTCGTTCCTTAGCCCGTTAGAGGCCTCGTTCTCAACAGGCTCTTCTGTTGCTTTCTGACTCATCGTCTCGTCAAAACCGCCCCCCTGGATCATAAATCCGTCGATCACCCGATGAAAGATGGTCCCGTCATAGTGTCCGGTCTTGACATAGTTAAGGAAATTCTCTACCGTCTTCGGGGCCTTTTCCTCGAACATCTCTAGCAGGATGTCGCCCTCGCTTGTCTTCAGCCTGATCATCCCTACACCTCCATTATTCACTGGAAGATCTGAAGGTCCGGTCTCCCCCAAGGCAAATAATTATAGCAGAGCAGAGTCCCCGGGATGACAAAACCCTCCCGGCACGTTAATATCCTCCCAGGGTGCAAAAATTCAACAATTCCAGGGGATCCTTCCATGACAAGAGGGGAAAAGGGCTTCACACTTACTGAACTTCTGATAACGATCCTGATCATAGGCATCCTTTCAGGCAGCCTGTTCGCTGTCTATGGCGACGCCAGAAGCAAGGCTGTAGCCGCAAGGATAGTGGCCGACCTGATGACCCTCAGGAGTGCTTCCGCGGTATTCTTCTCCGAGAGAGGGAGATGGCCTAGCGAGATCGATTACGGGGACCTGCTTAACTATCTGGGGAGAGATCCCGTCGGCGAGGGTTTGAATGAGAGGGCCATCGCTTACGGGATCATTAGCCCTGACTGGTCCCCCTCGGTATTCATATCCGCCAGGGTCGGGAATGGTAACGGAGTGGCACCTGGAACGAGAAAGATCCTGGAAAAGGAGGCTTCCTCCCTGGGGCTCCTGGATGAAGAAGGCTCCCCCTATTCTTCCGGGAGCGATATCGTAATGGTGATCTTGAAGAAAAACGAGCCCTGAGGAAAATGACACGGAAAGCCAAAGACCCGGTATCTCAGGCCTGTCTGCCTCGTCCGGAGAGCATCCGATGGCCAACAGGTAAAAGTGACGATTTACTGCTGCGGTACATCTGTTTTCTTCCCGACCAAAGATCCGTTGATCTCCAGGTGGGCGTCGTCACCCTTGATCCAGAAGGTGGTCGACCCGTCAGTGTATCTTGCCCCTGACGCAGATATCCCCTGGGGTAGCGTCAGAGGGCCATCGGGAAGATAGAGGATCACTGCACCCTCTATGAACCGTACTTCGAAAACCAGACCGGAAAAGTCATAGGTGAAAAGAGTGTCTTCCGGCGCTTCGCCAGCTCCTGCATCACAAAAGACCATGAATATCACGAGTGACAACAATACAATAGCTACAGCGGACCTTCTCATCAGCAGACCCTCCCCGCTAGATCCTATCTCCCGGGAGTATTATTGCCTATGATCGTGTTCTGGAACAACAGATCCTGGAAGGAGAATCTTCATGCCTAAAGTGATCGCCGTCTGCGCAGGCAAGGACCGGCAGAAGCCGAAAACAGAAATGGAAGCTGCTCACTTCGTCAAGGGGAAGGGAATAAATGGTGACGGGCATTTCGGGATGGGGGAAAGACAGGTAAGCCTTCTGAGGTCAGAGGATATTTCCGAGGCTGAAAACAGTGCCGGTTTCCCCTTTCCCCCGGGATCCCTGGCAGAAAATCTTGTTATAGCCGGACTTCCGGAAGACCTTTCTCCAGGACAGACCATGAAAATAGGAGAGAGTGTAATTCTGATCGTCGTGGAAAAAGGGAAAAAGCCTGGAGAGCCTCACTCCTACGATTACAGGGGCTGGTGCCTCCTGCCTGAAAAGGGGTACTTCTTGAGGGTGGAAAAGGGAGGAAAGGTCCAACCCGGTGATCCCGTGATTTTGGCCTGAAAAGTAAACTTTTCCCCGATGGCAATTCCTGATCTAGCCATTTGGAGAGGAAAAGGTCATCCTGCATGAATGATCCCCATGCAGCGACTGTTCTCAGCGGCCTGGGTGTTGACCAGAATGATAATTATTATCATTATTTTGGTTGAGGGTGATCAATGTTATCCGGGGGTGGGACCATGACAGATAATTCATCAAAAGAAAAATTCGAACAGCGTGACTTCGAAAAACCGGGGTTTCTTTTCCGTTTTTGCCTTTCAGTTATCCACCCTTTAATTTCGGGTCCAAGGCTATACTCCCCTTTCGTCGAAGGGCTGGAACTTGAGGGGAGCGAACGGGTTCTGGAGTTCGGGTGCGGTAACGGAGTACTCACAGTTTACCTGGCAAAAGCCCTGGACAAAGGGGGGACAGTGGTCGGCGTGGATACTTCCTCCTACATGACTGAGAGGGCCATGACAAGGCTAAAGGGTCATTCGAACGCCAGGATCATGAAAGGTGACATCCGTTCATTGGGGCTGGAGCCGGAGAGTTTCGACCTGGTAACGTTCATTCACGTCCTTCACGACATAGCGCCCGGAAAACGGCAGAGCACAATGGATACCCTTTCTTGTCTCCTTGCACCGGGAGGGCGGCTCGGCCTGATGGAGCCCGTTTCTTCATTCCACGGTATCCCGGAGGAGAAGATACGCTCCATCGCCAATGACGCGGGGCTCAGGGTCACAGAGACCGTGCCGATGGGACGGAGAGTAAAAATTTCATGCGTTAAATGACAGAACAGCAGTTTCCTTTAGATAACGATTTCAGTTCTGAGAGATATTGCCGGCTATCCTTTCGAGGATCTCGATGAACCTTCCGGCCTCGGCTATGCTTCCGAGCCTGTAGTCCGCAAAGCTTGAAAGGTGGGGTTCGGTCCCCGTAACTATTATCCCGGCACCACGTCCCTTGACTGCCTTGTGCATGTCCTCGTCAGTTACATCGTCACCCATGGATATTGCGAACGAGTCTTGATCCGTCATGCCTGCAGCCTCAAGGATCCAGAGAAGAGCGCTTCCCTTGTTCCAGGTCATGCCAGGGAGAATTTCTAACGCCTTCTTGTCATTTCTTGCCACGAGTCCTCCGATACTTTTCACGGCACGTCCGGCTTTTTCAATAAGCTCCCTGATACGTTCCCTTTCGACCATCCTGTAATGGATGGATATCGAGAACCTCTTCCTCTGGATCAATACTCCGGGTATATCTCCGATGATACCGGGCAGAAGTTCCTCTGCCTTATTCAACACGGGGAGGAACTCTTTCCCTGCTTCAAAGAAAAGACCGCTTTCCCGGGGACCGGCTATCTCGAAACCGTGGCTCCCGGAGTAGAAAAGCTCTTCAAGGCCGACCCTTTCTCTGATGTCGTCAAGGTCCCTTCCGGTCATAATGGCGACATGGCATCTGAGGGCAAGATTCTTCACCCTTTTTTTCATCTCGGCTGAGATCTCGACGGCTTCGGGGTCGTTATTAAGCGGAGCGAGTGTGCCGTCAAAATCCAGGGCAGTGAAAAGGGTCTTCCCCTGAACAGCCGACTCTATCTCCTCAAGACAGGAGAGGGCATGAGGAATATCTTTTAGTCTTTTTCTTGAACCTTTAAACCTGTTTATGCTCATACAAAACTCCTTTCACTAAAGCCCCCTGGACCCCTTCCAGACGTTTGTCCAGCTCTTCCAGTTCAGGAAGGAGATTCTTTCCGGCCTCGAAATCGATGTCGCTTCCTGTCCTGGGAGACAGTATATCCCGAAGCCGTGGATTTCTGATTAAATTAGATCCGGAAACTTGCCCCCTGAACTTACATGTCGCTGATCTGCGCCTCTCACAGCAAAAACCCTGATATCCAGAGATGAGGGGACCTTCCACCTTCTTTTAACACAAGGAAAGCTTTCCTGTCTCTTCCTCGAGGCAGATCAGTCAGGAAGAACATACCCCTTGTGCCGGAACAGTTCAACGCAAGCATCGACTACCTTTTCGTCATAAAGGACCCCCCGGTTCCTTTCTATCTCATCAAGAGCAACGTCGATCCCGTGGGAGGGCCTGTAGGGCCTGTGGCTTGCCATTGCCTCCACCACATCCGCTACGGCGATAATGCGGGCTTCAAGGAGAATCTCCTCCCCCTTGATCCCCCTGGGATATCCGGACCCGTCAAGACGTTCGTGGTGCTGATACACGATATCAGACAGAGGAAGGGGAGAGTCGACATCTTTCAGGATGTCTCTCCCGTGAATAGGGTGTTCTCTTATCATTCGAAGTTCCATCTCAGAGATCTTGCCCGGCTTGCTCAGTATCTCCGCAGGAACGGAGATCTTGCCAATGTCATGGACCTGCCCGGTCATGATGATTCCGTCAATTCGCTCCTGGTCAAAACCCATTTCCCGGGCTATCTCCCCTGCAAGGGCGGCCACTCTTCTCTGGTGACCCGCGGTATAAGGGTCCCTTCTCTCCAGTATCTGGGAGAGAACGTGGATGGTCGTCGCAAGAGCTCTCCGCAGCCTCTCTATGGCGTCCCTCTCTTTTTTCTTCAGATCCCTTATGCCGGAAACATCCCTGAAGATCCCCAGGACATGGAGCCTGCCGTCAATGACCAGTGGACTTGAGTTTACATCGGCATAAAAGATCGATCCATCCTTTCTCTTCATAGGAATATTAACGGCAAGGGGCGTTACTCCGCTTATCTGGTTTTTAAGGTCTTCCATTATTCCGGGAAGGTCTTCCGCAGGGTGCATGTTCTCCATTTTCAGGCCTTCCATCTCCTCGGGAGAGTAACCAAGCATCTTGCTGATCGCCCTGTTGAAGCGGACAAGCCTGTCGGCGTCAGGATCGTAAAGAATTATGCCGTCGATGGCCGAATCGAAGGTCGCCCGCAGGGTAGCGTCCGATCTCTGCCTGGCTTCAGCCATTGAGATGTTGTCAAGACTGTAGGCCAGGTCACCGGCCATTTCACTCAGGAGGGATACTTCCTCTTCATCAGCTGTTATATCCCGGGGGAGCAGAACCAGGAGAAACCCGTACAGTTTACCTTCTTGCGTCAGGGGGGCCGTCATGGATGTGGCCATTCCACACAAGGATATCATGGGGCAGCCCTCGTGAATGTCCGATCCTGCCGGAGAGATGATCAGTCCCTTCGCATCAAGGGATTTCCGACAGCAGGGGGGAAGATCGTCTTTACAAAACAGATCTGTCCTACTTTCGAAAGATTCTTCTTCGAAACCTGCCTGTGAAAATTTGAGCCGTTCATTTCCGGGACCGGTCAGCATGATACATGCCCCGTCGTAACCGCTCCCTTCGACTATCCTCCTGCATGCTTCCGGAGTGAGGGTGTCTCTATCCCTCTCCTTGACGATCAGCTGGTTGACCGCGCGGATCCCCCTGAGGACCCGGTTGATATGCAGGAGTCTCTTGTCTTTTTCATCCAGGGATTGATTCAGTAACTCTATGTCGGCAAGTTTATCCTCCAGTTTTCTTACCAGTGCCTCGTTGTACTCTTTCAATACCACTGTCTCGGGCTCAATAGGTTTTTTTGCAGGGATCCCGTTATTGTGCTCGTATTGGGCCAGAACATCTCTGATGACCTTCATGAAATCCACGGGTTCTGCGGGTTTAAGTATGAAACGGTCAGCTCCCATGTCCAGGGCAAGCTGCTCGTCCCGGGGGTCGGTGTAGGTGGAGGTATAGAAGACAAAAGGTATCTTTTCCAGGATCGGGTCCTTTTTCCACTCCCTGCAGAGCGCAAACCCGTCCATGCCGGGCATGAGGATGTCGCTGATCACTAGTCCCGGTGGGGTTCTCCTCGCCTTTTCCAGGGCCTCTTGTCCCTCCCTTGCCGTATCTGTTTCAAAACCGTTCCCGCCCAGAAGACTTTCCAGCAGATAGAGGTTGTCTTCACGGTCATCAACTACAAGGACCTTCATGACGGCACCTTCCCTTCGGGCAGGAAGCTCATTATCTGGCTGACGAACCGTTCAGGGTCGATAGGTTTCTCAATATAACCCGTCGCTCCCGCGGCGAGGCATTTTTCCCTGTCATCGGGCATGGCGTAAGAAGTGACGGCGATTATGGGTACCAACGCGAGCTCTTCATGCTTCGTTAGTTCCCTGGCGACACCGTAACCATCGAGCAGGGGGAGCTGGATGTCCAGCAGGATCAAGTCGGGCCTCTCCAGAAGGGCCTTCCTGATCCCCTCATAGCCGTCGGTGGCCGATATGACTTCCATATCGGATCTTTCCAGCAGGAACTTCATTAGGTAAAGATTCTGGTGGTTGTCCTCGATGATAAGGACCCGGGTCATTCTTCCTCACTCCTCTTCAAAGGGAGGCGGAGCGTGAAAATGCTCCCCTCTCCCGGCCGGCTTTCGGCGCCCAGGGATCCCCCCATCGCCTCCGCCAGTTTTCTGCTGATGGACAACCCGAGACCTGTTCCCTCGTATTGCCTTGTCTTTCCCGTATCCAGCTGTTTGAAGGGTTCAAAGATCTGTTCCAGGTCCTTTGCCTCTATGCCGATCCCCGTATCGGCCACGGAAAACAAAAACCCTCTGTCGTCAACGCTGCTTTTGACTGTAACTCCGCCGCTGGCGGTGAATTTTACGGCATTGTTCAGAAGATTGAGCAGTATCTGGTCGAAACGTCTTCTGTCACCCAGGATCTCGTACCCCTCCTGCGCTGCTTCGTGACGCAGGAAGATGCCCTTCTTCTCTGCGAGAGGTCTGACTCTCTCTATCACCTCGCCAGCCGAATCCACCGGCGAGAAGAGCTCCTTCTCCAGCACAAGCCTCCCCGCCTCGATCTTTGAAACATCGAGAACATCGTTTATTAGTGCCAGGAGGTGCCTGGCGCTTCCCTGAACCATTGTCAACTGCTTTTTCTGTTCCGCGTTGAGGGGACCCGCAAGGCCCTGAATGAGGATCCCGGTGAAACCTATGATCGAGTTAAGGGGGGTCCTGAGCTCATGTGACATGGTAGCAAGAAAGGCCGACTTCATATGGTCCGCCGTCTCGGCGGCGACCCTGGCCTCCATGCTTCTTACAAGCTCCCGGGAGCGGACCCGGACCTGGTGTCTGAAAACCAGCGTCCCGGCAACACCTATTACTGCCACAGCCGCCAACGCCGTTGCAAGGACCTTCATCCAGACCGGGAACTGTCTCTGGTAGGTCTCGGATGTCCATCTCTTCAGCGACTGAAAATAGGCCGAACCGGGTTCGCGCTTCATCTCCGCCAGGCGGACATCAAGAGATGCAAGGAAAGAAGGGGCAAGTTTTTTTGAAGCAGCGAAGAACAGCCGTGTAGGGTTGAAGATGACAGCCGTGTCCTCAAGACCGGAATTCTTCAGGTGCATGACACCGTAGAAGCGGTTGGTGATGACCGCGTCAACCTTGCCCTCCTGAACAGACAGAAAGGCCGAGGCGTAATCGGGGAACGGTACCGTTTCAACATCCAGATCGAACCCTTCGATCAGTCTTCCAAAAGCCTCCTCCTGTATCGACCTCTCCAGGATCGACACCCTTTTGCCGTCCAGGTCCAGGATCGACGATATCCCGCTCCCATTGATGGCGTAGACCTGGAACCAGTCAGACAGGACCGGCTCAGAATGGAAGGAAAACCTCTTCTCCCTCTCCGCGGTATAAGCCACGTCAGGCATCAGGTCGATCTCTCCTGCGGCAAGACGGTCGAGCCCCTCGCTCCAGGTACCACGCACATACTCTATCTGCCAACCCTCCGAAGCCGCGACGGCTTCGATAATGTCCACGAAGATCCCGGCCGGTCTGCCTTGATCATCAGTGAAGACCTTGGGCTTGTTCTCGTAAATACCTACTCTGATAGTAGTTTCTGCATAGGATGGAGAAAAGGGGAGGGTGAAACAGACCAGGGCCAGAACCAGGGCCGCGATGACAAGCCTGACCCTGATATTTCCTCCGAGGAAAGGGGGGGACACCCCCTTTCCGATCGAGCCATTGCGCCCGGAACAAAAGACTGATGACATACGGTTCATCTCCAGGTCATGCTTCATCGGATATGAGTTTAAACACATTCTACAATCTTTGAATTTTACGTACAAGGAACCAAAATGAAGAGTTATCGCATTAAAATAACCCTTACTCCACCTCAAACGTTCTGTTTCCCCGTCATCTCCTCTATGTCGACCCTGATGACAACAATCCTTGTCAGGGCCTGGACAGGGAACTCGAACTCCCTTCCTGTGTAATGCTCCATAATTACGTTCAGGCCATAAGCCTTGTCTTTCGCTTCCTCCTGGATGGATGCCTTCCCCCAGGCGATGACGCTTTTGTACTTCATGGAAAAACCGCAGGCTTCTTCGGCATGGACCATCTCCAGGTCCGTTTCAAACACCAGGCAGACATCGGGATTCTTCCTGATACCATCCAGCTTCCTCCCTTCCAGTGCGGAATGCATGAACACCTTCCCGTCACGGTATCCGAAGTTCATGGGAACCACGTAGGGCCTGTCTCCTTCACACAATCCCACCCTGCATACCAAAGATCCTCTTATGATCTCCTCCATCGTCGCCAGGTCGCTTATCTCCCTGTCCCTTCTTCTCATTCTCGTCCCCTCCCCCTGTTTTAAATAGGGAAAAACTCCTGGACCGTGGCCGGTACTCGTCATGGCGGTCATCACCATCACTGATTGTCTGAATCTACTATATCCATTATCAGTAGCCCCATGTAAAGATCGAAACGGTCCTTGGGATCGTACAGGTCCCTTTTTACGATCCTTGATATTTTACGCAACCGGTAACCCAGGGTTTGCCGGTGGATTATCAGTTTGTCAGCTGTTTCCTGCTGGTTGCTGCTTTCAAGGAACACCCTCAGCGTCCTGCACAGAACCCCTTTGTGCCTGGTATCGTATTCGACCAGGGGTATTACGGTCTCGTTCATGTATTCCCTGAGGATATTTCTGTCCTTTATCTGGCAAAGAAGGCGATAGAGACCCAGATCCTCGTAATGGGCTACCTTTGCTGAAGGGAAAAGACTTTTCCCTATCTCAAGGGCAGTTATCGCCTGGGAATAACTGTCCTTGAACTCTCGCCAGTTTTTGGTCGTTTTCCCTACCCCGACGAAGAATCCTTCCCGGTCCACCCCTTCAGCAACGGTACTTGCAATGTTCCGGAAAAGCATCTGTTCCTCGGCTTTAGTATTTGCCGCCAGATAGATAATTACTATATGATTCCCCTTCAGGCGGCTGTGAATATTCTTGGGGGCAAGGGGGTGTGTCATTACAAGTTGCCTGGTTCCCATCATCAGATCATGGGACGCATCCCTGTCCCGGGGATCTTCAATACCCGGATCCACAACAGCCACTTTATAGGGAGAGGATATCTCGAGGCCGACTGAACCGGCTCGGGTGAGGGCCTCATTGTAAGAATGGAAGTTCCCGTCGAGCAGATCATCAAAAAACTCTTCCAGAACTCCTGATCTTCTATTGTCCAGGATCCTGAGGGGGAATGAAATTGGCAACTCCATTCTGCTCATCCTGTCCTGGGTCAGGAAATCCAGGATAGCTCTGGTAACTTTGCCGAAAGTTATCTTGGGCTGGAGCCTGATTATCGGAAAACCCAGTTCATCGGCCTGCCTGATCATGCTTGAGGGTATCTCGGAGATGTAATACCCGGGCTGAACGGCAATTCCTGCAAGATCTCTCTTATCTAGCTTGCCGATAATGTCTGCGGCAAGCGGTGATTCTTCTGTAAGACCGTAACCGGTCGAAATTAGAAGTTCCCCGGGCTGAAGCTGATCCAGCGAGTCGAGGATCTCCATCATGTTGACCCATGTAACATCCCTGTTGAGTCCGGTTTTCCCGGCCACTATTTCAGAACTGGCAAAAACATCAAGGGCAAGAAGCTGGAAAAGTTTCATGTCAGATCACCCGAAGTCTCCTTATCTATTTCTCGTACTTCTTGTCATTTTCTTCAATATATTATACCTGTTGTATAAAACTCGATGGATAAATTTATTTACTGTAACCAATTGCTTTTTCTTATTCTCACCTTGACACTACAAGAAACTACCTCCATTCATTTAATAATGTTCCCTTATCTTTCCAATATCTTCAAAGGGGTTGTTGTTATGATCGACGATTTTCGGAAAGAACCGGACGAAGGTGAAATGATCTCTCTTATTGCGGATCTGGTTGAAATACCCAGTTATCCAGGCGTTCCGGGGCAGGAGACAGGAGTTGCGGAACGTATCCACCGCTTCTTCAGGGATGAGGGGATCGACTCCAGGGTCATCCCGGTAGTCGATGGAAGGTGCAATGTTATTGCCAGGCTTCCAGGCACCGGCGGGGGCAGATCCCTCCTCCTGACCGGTCATACCGACACCGTCCCTCCCTACGATATGGAAGATGCCTGCACGATGAAAATTGAAGGGGAGAAAATGATCGGACGTGGCGTGGTCGATATGAAGGGGGCACTTGCCTGCATGATGCTCTCCATGGCTGCCATTAAAAGATCCGGGATCAAATTGAGGGGGGACGTAGAATTCGCCGGGGTTATAGGCGAAGAGGGGAAGAGCGAAGGTACCTGCGCCCTTTTGAAAAACGGATTGAAAGCAGATGCCGCCATTGTAGGAGAACCCTTCGGCTGGGACATCGGCATCGGCCAAAAGGGCCTTGAATGGTTTGAATGCAAGATCCTGGGAAAGGCAGTCCATGGAGGCAAACAAAAGGAAGGCATCAATGCCATCTCCAAGGCTGGAAAGCTTATCAGTGCAATTGACCAGGAACTGATCCCCCGAATCGAGAGCCGCATACACCCGGTCATCGGGGAGTCATCCATGAATTACGGAATGATCAGCGGAGGCTTCCAGCCCAGCACCGTAGCGGGTGAATGCCTTTTACAGTTCGACCGGCGCTGGATCCCGGGAGAAAAATATGAGCTCGTTATCAGGGAATACGAGGAGTTGCTGGAGAAACTCGGAAAGGAAGACCCGCAATTCGAGGCTGAATTGAAAGTAATGGATTCCAGCCTGATGGAAAAGGGGTTTATCCATGAAGCGATGGAGTTACCCCTGGACCATCCATTGATAATTATGGTGGAAAAATCCATCTTTGAAATAACCGGGCACTGGGCTGAAAAGAAAGCATTTCCGGCATGGACCGACGCTGGCCTTCTGAGCACTTACGGCGGTATCCCAACTGTCATCCTCGGTCCCGGCGATCCTGAAAGCGCTCACACCGCCCAGGAATTCCTTGAGACATCCTACCTCGTCCCCTTCACACGACTCTATGGGCTTATAGCTAGGCAATTCTGCCAATAATGGTTACCCGGTCAATTGAGATGTGAAGCGTCGATCCTCTTTAGGCCCGCTTGTAAGGGAGTGATGCCATGGGAATAGGTTAAAAGACCTGATCGCACATATTTCAGGGCAACATCAAGAGGAGGGTAGACAAGATGAGCAGTACCAAGACGGAAAATGAGGGAACTGGCAAAAAGGTTTTCAAAGTCCCCCATGTCTATATCATTTTACTTACCGTCGTAGCAATATGCGCAATTCTGACCTACCTTGTACCGGCAGGCCACTACGAAAGGGTTGCCGGTCCTGGAGGCAGGATGATAGTTGACCCCCAGAGTTTCGGCTACGTGGATCAGTCTCCCGTAGGGCTTTTTGACTTTCTTCTGGCAGTCCCCAAGGGGATGGTGGAGATCGCAGAGATCATATTCTTCATCTTCATCGTGGGAGGTTCGTTCGGGGTCGTAAACGCGACCGGAGCAATAGAGGCTGGCATCGGGAAGATCACAAGGAAGATGGTCGGCAAGGAGAGGGCGATCATTCCCATTGTCATGATCCTCTTCTCCCTCGGCGGGGCCATCTTCGGGATGGCCGAGGAGACGTTGCCTTTCGTGCCTATCATGGTAACCCTTGCGGTCGCCCTGGGTTTCGATTCACTGACCGGGGCCGGTATCGTACTTGCCGGAGCGGGTGCGGGATTCGCCGCTGCCTTCATGAACCCCTTCACCGTGGGGGTTGCGCAAGGCATCGCTGAACTGCCCCTTTTCTCGGGTATGGGGTACCGGATCTTCTGCTACATCTCAATGCTGGCTCTGACAGTAACTTTCATCTACTGGTATGCGGGACGGGTCAAAAAAGATCCAGCCCGGAGCCTCATGTACGAGATCGACAAGACCCGGGAAGAGGTCCTTGACCTGAATGTCATGAAAGAGTTCACGGCATCTCACCAGCTTGTTCTTCTGGTACTTGCCGGTACGATGGTTCTCCTGGTTTTCGGCGTTATGAAATACGGGTGGTACATCCAGGAGATCTCCGGACTTTTCCTGGGGATGGCTATCCTGGTAGGGATCGTCGGCAAACTTGGACTGAACGGGTTCGCGATCAACCTGGCTGATGGGATGGCCGCTCTCACCACTGGAGCCCTGGTCGTCGGGTTTGCAAGGGCTATCCTGGTTGTGCTGACCCAGGGCAACATTCTGGACACGATCCTCTACGGTGCAGCGACGGCCGTCGCCTCTCTCCCCTCAATATTCTCGGCCATGGGGATGTACGTATTCCAGTGCCTGCTCAACTACATTGTCCCCTCAGGCAGCGGCCAGGCGGCTGTATCCATGCCTATCATGGCCCCGCTGGGGGACCTTGTAGGCGTCACAAGGCAGGTCGCGGTCCTTGCATACCAGTTCGGCGATGGAATATCGAACATATTCACGCCGACCTCTGGTTATTTCATGGCCGGTCTTGCTCTGGCCAAAATACCCTGGGACCGTTGGGCGAAATGGTTCCTTCCGCTCATTCTTCTTCAGTACCTGCTGGGGGCGATCCTGGTTACTATCGCCCACTTCATCAAACTGGGACCCTTTTAAACAGGCCCAAGAGAACCGGGAGTACCTAAAAGCGCACTCCCGGTTCTCTTTTCAAATGTCTTCTGCTCTTTTCTTTTGAAGAAGAACAATTCATTCGCGAGACGCTCCATCGATCGCTGATGCCGCCCTGGGATCTCCTGACATCATCAGGGCGCCAAAGAGTGCCGTCAGCGGTATCGTGAGGAGTAGTCCGGCCGTGCCTGCAAGCGCCCTTATGACCTCTTCGGCTATTACGGCGTCGTTCAGCATGGCTATCGGGATCGGCTCCGCCTCCAGGATCAGCAGGGAGAGAACAAGGGAGTTGCCGAAGTAGGCGAAGACAAGGGTGTTGACCATGCTCCCAAGGACCTCTTTCCCCACGTTGAGACCAGCCTGGAAGAGATCCTGAACGGAGATCTCCGGGTTGTAGTCCTTCATCTCGGCCATCGCCGAGGTGACCGATACGGCCACGTCGAGCACTGCCCCGGAAGCCCCGATGATGATCGAGGCTAGAAGGATCCCCCTCAGGTCTATCCCGGGGAGAGTGCTTCCCAGGATCGAAGCCGTGTCCGTGGAGACCCCCGAGAGACCCAGAAGGACTATACTGACCCAACCGAACAACAGGGCTGACAGGCACCCCCCCAGGGCTCCCGAAAAGGCCGAAGGCCAGCATCTTCGCCTTCTGACCACAGAGACTATAGTCACCAGTGCGACTCCTGCCACAGCAGTTACTCCTAGTATCTGCGGAGAATACCCCTTCAAAAGACCGGGCAGAAGCAGTCTGACCAGGATAAAGAAGGAGAGGAAGAGCCCTGCCAGGGAACGTATTCCGGTAAAACCTGTAACAAGGCAGAAGAATACTACTGCCCCGCAGAAGATACCGACGAAAACCGGAGCCCTGAAAACGTCACTGACAAAGAAGATCCTGCTCCCGTCCTCGAAGTCGTTGTAGGAGAGGATGTAGCAAAGCCCGGGGCGAAGGTCCAGCCGGCTTCCCCGAAGGTGTTCGACCCGGGCTGAAGCCCGGGTCCCCCGGTGCTCACCGCTCAGGAACAACACTTCAATATCCAGCGATTCCGTGATCCATTCATCATGAAGCGAGAGGTCATCGGTCTCTTCAGTGGATACCTCGGTCACTTCCACAACCCTGACCACCCAGCTGTCGTCGAAGCTCCACCGTGAGGCAATGAACACCCCCGAAAGCCTTGAGATCCCCCACCCTGCAATGACGGAAAGGAGAGCGAAGACTGCTACCCTGAAAACAAAGGACCTGCTCAAACTGATCACCATCCGGAAGGGTTCCGTTCCTGATTCTATCCTGCCTGAAGCCCTCTGTCACGGTCTTGGAACGAGCCTTTCAAAACAGTGAGGGCACAGGATGCGATCCTCCGAGAGCCTGGCCTTTGTCTCCATCACCATCTCCCCACACTCAGCACATATTAGGCTCTTCTTCATGGGGGCAAAGGGCGGAGCCGGTTCCAGCGGTTTTCCCGTTACGAACATCTCGTCGAGGTCGGATTCAAGGATACGGGTGCAATGTTCCCACCTCAGTTCCTGCAGTCTGGCGGTCTCACTTTCCGTGATCGTTCCCTGGTTTCTTTTGTCCTGAAGATTTCTGTATTCTTCGCTGGTACCACGGGCAACATTGGACCTGCTGATTACCCTCAGGGCTTTCCCGTCGCTTCTCCGATAGAAACTGAAGGCGATCTTGCCGATATTCTTCAGGATCAGGTTTCCCTTGCCAACGGAACAGCCTGTAAGGAACTGTACGGCATCCACGGCACAGTTGTCCGATTCTGATACGGCAACTATCTCCTCATCGGAGGATTTTCCGAATTCTTCCAGTGCGATCTCGGAGATCCTTATCCCCGTGGCAAGCCCCGGACACCAGTGGCCATGGAAGGCGATGACGGCCTTAAGTTCCTCTTCAGATATCTTTGCTTTCACAACATTACCTCCATTGGGTTAATTCTATTTTGCCAATTTCTCGAAGGGCCTGTCATCCCGAACCCCGAAGGGTGAGATGTCTGTTCCTTTCGTTAATCGTGAATCCTGAATCGTGAGTCGTGAATCGAAGGGACAAAACCAGATTCTTCGCTCCGCTCAGAATGACAAGGCTTTGCCTTTGCTTTCCGGTTTTTCCGTTGACCGTTCACTGTTTACCGTTCACCCAGTGCCCGGAGCGATAGCGACTGGGTGCCGTTTACGCCTTTAGGTTCCCGATTTACGATTTACGATTCACGATTAACGTCTATCAATTCCCCACCGGCACCACCACTGGAAAGCCCCGAAATATCTCAATCGCCACCGGGATCCCGTAAACTTCGCACACCATCTCCGGGGTAATTCCCTCCACATCGGTAGCAGCATAAATCTCTCCGCCCTTCATAAAGATCACCTTGTCAGCGAACCGGAGGGCAGAGTTTATGTCGTGCATAGTCATGATCGCAGCCATGCCGTGACCCGTGACAATATGCCTGATAGTCGCAAGGATCTCCTGCTGGTTCTTCAGGTCAAGGCTACTCGTGGGCTCGTCGAGGAGAAGGACCCTCGGTTCCTGTACCAGGGCTCTGGCTATGCTGACCTTCTGCAGTTCCCCCCCGCTCATCTCATCTAGGTGCCTCAGTGAAAGGTGCTCAAGCCCAAGTGCCCTTATAATGGCATCGACCTTGCAGATATCGTCTCTCCCGACCTTCCATGTTATATGGGGCCTCCGCCCGAGGAGGATCGCGTCAAAGGCAGTCAGCCTGCCCCCCTGCTCCTGCTGGGCCACGTAGGCAAGATCCCGGGCGATCTCCATCTGCCCCATGTTCATGAGGTTCCTCTCTTCGACCATAATGGTCCCTGCCGAGGGGCGCAGGATTCCGTTGAGACACTTGAGAAGGGTCGTCTTGCCGACCCCGTTGGGCCCGAGGATGGCCAGCAGTTCGTTGTTTCTCAGTCCGAAAGAGACTTCTTCCAGCACGGGCCTGCTGTTGTAGCGAAAAGAAATGTCCTTTACCTGGAGGATCATCTCCGGTACCCCCTGACCAGGAGGTAAAGGAACATGGGGGCCCCGACGAAGGATGTCAGTATGGCTACCGGAAGCACGTTGGGAGCCATGATCACCCTCGCGGCAGTGTCTGCCGCAAGGAGAAGAATGGACCCCATAATGCAGGACCCGGGAATAAGGAACCGGTTGTCATCACCAAGCAGACGCCTCACCATGTGGGGACAGACAAGGCCCACGAAACCTATGACCCCCACAAAGGAAATAATCACCGCCGTCACCAGCGAGGCCAGGCTCATGCCGAAAAACCTGACCATCCTTACATTCACCCCAAGACTCGCCGCAGTCTCGTCTCCTGCGTCTATAGCATTGTAATTCCAGGAATTGACGACAAAATAAAAAAGGCAGAGACATGTGACGGAAGAAATGACCCCGATTTCTCTCCACCCGGCCCTTGAAAGATCCCCGAAAGTCCAGAAGACCATGGCAGCCAACTGGACATCATCGGCAAAGTACTGCAGAAACATCGTTGCCGCCGTGCAGAGGGAACCTATCGCTACTCCTGCCAGGATCATGACCTCCGGGGAACCCCTTCGGATCCGGGCGATCATGACCACCACTCCCGTAGCTATCATTGCGGCCGCGAAGGCCGAAACGGTTGTCATACCCGGCCGCACCACTGTTATGGCATCCGATGCCGAACTCTGAATAAAACCCGACCCGAGAACCATCACCGAAAAAGCCGCGCCGAAAGCAGCCGCCTGGGATATCCCAAGAGTGAACGGGGAACCTAGAGGGTTTCCCAGAACCGACTGCATCACTACACCTGCAACCGAAAGACCCGCTCCGGCTAGGATAGCGGCAAGGACCTGTGGGAGCCGGATATTGAAAACCACTACGTCAAGCTGTCTGGAGACGTGATCCATAAAAAGAGTTCTCAGAACTTCCAGGGGATCATAGCTCACAGGACCTGTGGATATCGAGAAAACCGCAAGCACCAGGAGAAGGACGAGCCCCAGCAGGAGCAAAAAAACCTTTGCCTGAATGTATTTGGAGTATCCCGCCGGGACTGTTCCCTCTTCCAGATGCATTTACCTATTCCACCTTTGAAAGATCGATCTTTTTGAAGACGTAACCGCCGAAAGACCTGTCCATCTCTTCGAATACAGGCTTTCCGACAAGGAACGCGTATATCTCGTCAGCCTTCTTTACCGGGTCGATATCCTCAAATCTGTCCGGGTAAAGGACCTTGCCGATGAAGTATGCGTCGGCAAGGATAGACCCGTGGTTCTGGGAATACCAGTTATAGGGCAGGACCCCGTAGATCTCACCTTTTTCCACCGCCGTGAGGACCTGGAAGGGTGCCCCGTCGCGTATCTGAAAGAGGCCGTTGACCTCGGTTCCTCCCTGAAGGGTAGAAAGATCGACAAAGATCCTGTCCGGATCCATCGACAGAAGGCTCTCGACGGAGAATGTCGTCTGCGCCAGCTGGTCAGACCTAGTCTTGGACGGGTCCGCCGCAATGTTGGTGGCGTTAACGAACAGGAACGGGGGGTAAGCGGGCTCTGTGGAGGTTATGCCGTGGGGCCCTTTGTAGGCCACACCGCCAATGTAACAGGTCGGTCTTTTATCTTCCGGAATGTCGGCTGTCCTTTTACGGAGATCCTCTATGGCTTCGTCAAAGAAGGCTATGACCTCTTTTGCCCTTTTCTCTTTCCCGATCACACGCCCCATCAACATGAGGGTCTCATCCATCTTTTCCTTTCCGACACCAAGCTGTCCATGGTCAAGAACGATCACAGTTATGCCGGTTTTCTTCTGGAGTTCCACCGGGTCGTGCCCCATATTCCCGAAAGTCTTGAAGATGACCTGTGGGGCCGGGTCCAGGGCAACTATCAGTTCCGGGTTGTCGTGCCCCCTGAATTCCCCGAAAAGTGGTTTGTCCTTCAGTTCCGGATGGGCTATATAGTATGGCCTGGACTCAAACATGTTCCGTGATTTCTCCATGTCGTCTACTGCCACTGCCAGGTCCTGGGCCTGGAGGTAGACAAGGTAGCGAAGGCACCCGGGACCGGAACAGATCACTCTTGTGACCTCTTCCGGGATCACGACCTCCCTGTCCCAGGCATCTTTTAAAGTGACCTCTGCCGATACGCAACTAACCGAAGAAACAATAACAACAAACAAGGCCGCCATGACGAGAAAAATCCACCTAGACCGGGAAACCCTTTGACTCATTCTTATCACCCCTGTTTCTGGTTCTTGAGTATTACGATTATTCTATTTTGTAATATTAAATGGCGCAAGGGCCCCGGGTCCCGGTTAATGGAAACGGGTCTCGAACTCGTCCAGAACCTCGAGGAATTGTGACGGAAGCCTCTCTCTTGCACGGGATTCGATATTCTCTGGAACCCCGCCAAAACGCGCTTCCGCCAGAGCCCCTGCTATGCAGGCCTGGGTATCGGCATCCCCCCCAAGTGAGACCGCAAGCCTGACAGCTTCTTCGTACGAAGAAGCTTCGAGGAAGGCTATAAAGGATTCCGGGACACTGCCCGGAGCAGTGGCATCGAAACGGTAGCCAGGCCGGATCTCTTCGATGGTCCTTTTGAGAGAAGATCCGGTCATTTCCTCGACCTTTTTCCGAATATCAGTGTTCCCCACGCCGGATCTCGCCCAGAAAACACCGAGCGCTACTACTTGTGCCCACAGTATGCCTTCAGGATGTCCATGTGTCGGGAGCGCACTCTCCGCGGCCTCCCGCATTATCGTCCCCTCATCCCGGAAGGCCCACCCTATGGGGCTGACACGCATGGCAGCGCCGTTGCCGAAACTGTTCGTCCTGCCTCCGATTGGTGATAACAGCCGGGAAAGGGTCGCCTTGCTGAAACCCGCATCAGGATACTCGGCAGCATAAGAACGCAGTCGATCTTCGTAACTGCTGCCGCTCAACAGGCTGTCGGCAATGGCTATCGTGAGGACCGTATCATCCGTATACCTGCTACAAGGCAAAATGAGATCAAAGTCGACACTTTTCACGGGATCGTTTTCATAGGCAGAGCCGATAATGTCTCCCGCGATAGCTCCGATCACCGCCCTCATCCCCTTTACATCGTATATAATTATCCTCGCAATATCTTTCATCCAAAGGAGATCAGCCTTATGTTTCTGAAAAAAGCTTTCACTTTTGATGCGGCCCATCGTCTGGACCACTATCACGGTAAATGCGAGGCCCTTCACGGTCACACTTACCGCATTCAGGTAACCCTCAAGGGGAGGCCCGACTGCGAAGACATGGTCATGGATTTCGTCCAGCTGAAAGACCTTGTAAATGAACGTGTCATATCCAAACTGGATCATGCCTTTCTCAACGATATAATCCCCCAGCCCACCGCCGAGAACATAGCCATCTGGATATGGCACCAGATCGACTGCAAGGTCCAGAAGGAGAATTGCTCCCTCTTTTCTGTTGAGGTCTGGGAAACGGCCACTTCTTCTGTATTGGTCCACCGCGAGGACATAGCCCCGCACAAAGGAGCGTAAAACATTGAGGATCATACCTGTCATTGACATTATGGGCGGATCAGTTGTCCAGGGCTACCGGGGGCAACGATCCAGTTATGCCCCGATATGCAGTTCCCTGACAAGTTCTCCAGACCCTGTCGAAACTGCTCGATCCCTTCTGGAAGTAACAGGCGGCATCGACATTTATGCGGCCGATCTCGACGCCATACAGCGCAAAGGCGACAACATCGAACATCTCAGGGAGGTAATCCGGGCTACCGAAGCATCGATATGGCTTGATGCAGGAACGGGTTCACTAAGATCAGCATCGGCCGTACTGGTCTCGCTGCCCGGTTCAAAGGTAGTGATAGGCTCTGAGACCCTTGATTCAGCCGCCGATCTGAGGGATCTCACTTCACATATTCCATGGGATCGCCGGATCTTCAGCCTTGACATCGGGTCAGGGAAGATACTCACGGGGAGATCATCCCCCCTCAGGGGTCTTGGGATCCCGGAAGCTCTCTCCTTTCTCGAAGATTCGGGATGGAGCGAAGTGATCATCCTCAGCCTTGACAGTGTCGGCAGCGGAGATGGGGCTGCCCTGGACCTGATCGCCGGAATGATCCAGAAGTTCCCTGACCTGTCAATATACGCGGCCGGAGGTTGCCGCTCTCCCCGGGATCTTGAGAACCTGGCGGCCTGCGGTGCAGAAGGTGTTCTGGTCGCTACTGCTCTTCACCGCCGGTGGATCAAGACAGCGGATATTACGGAGTTTTGTTAATGAACCCTCTATTTCCCGAAAGAACTTCCCTTCTTGCCACCGTCCTGTCCGCCGAGGAGGCACTGGAGGCAGTTGCTGCCGGTGCAGGGGTCATAGACGTCAAGAATCCCTCAGAAGGAGCTCTGGGCGCACCCGCCCCTTCAGTGATTAAAGCTGTCAGGGCTGTGACCCCATCGCACATCCACGTAAGCGCTGCCCTCGGGGACATGCCCTTTCTGCCCGGAACGGCCGCTCTTGCTGCCGTCGGCGCAGCGTCAGCCGGAGCCTCAATTGTCAAGGTTGGTCTTTACGGACCGTCGAATCCCGAAGAAGCCTTTTTGCTCCTTGAAGTTACAGCAGGGGCCCTGAGAAACAGTTTCCCGGAAACGGTTTTGGTCGCAGGCGCCTATGCCGACGCTTCCCGCTTCGGGGGGATCGATCCGCTGGCTGTGCCGGAGTGCGCCACAAGAGCCGGAGCCGCCGGGTGTCTTCTGGACACTTTTGACAAGTCTCCGGGACATCCCCTGCCAGACATCCTCCCACTGGATGCGATCGAATTTTTCATCAGGTCCTGCCGCAAAAATGGCCTTTTTTCCGCTCTTGCGGGATCTCTGGGCACAACTGAAACTGCTCTTCTTCTGCCCCTGCGGCCAGACTACCTTGGATACAGGGGAGCCCTTTGCGATAATGGCAGGATCAGCAGACTGTCCGGTGAAAAGGTCAGGCAAATCTCACTGGCCATCACCGAAGGATCTCGATAATACCCGGACCGTTAACGGCATCTTCGGGAAAGCGGCCGTTCCCTATCCAGGCTTCCCCGTGGAAAAACCCGAACTGGTCCGGGAAGGCACCATCCAGCCACCCATGGCTCGAAAGGGTTTTGGCGGTCATGGAACACCCGGGAATGCTGTCCTTCAGAAACAGGATCTTTTTTGCCCCGAGGCTGGCGGCTACCCAACAGGTTATGCTGTCGGAAGTCACATCCCAGTTTCTCGGGAGGGGATCATCCTCGCGCATTTTTTTCCCGGGCAGAAATATGGGCAGGCACCCCTTCTCCCATGCCGCAGCGGCCCCCTCACCTGACCTCACCGGAATACCCCTGGGCATCAGGTCCGCGAGCATCAGCCCGTTCTGGTCCATTGCAAGCACCGCCATCCAGTGTGCGACCCCGGGATCAAGTGAATGGAGCTTGTCAAGACTCCTTACCTCATCTGCCAGAAGACCTCCTCCGGGAACGATCACCGATGGCAATCCCTGCAGGGTCCGGTCAAGGCGAACGCAAAGGTCCCTCAGATCAACCCGCGATTGGAGGCTTCCGCCCAACTTGACCACGAGTTCGATAGAGCGCCTCATTTCAGAATGCCTTCCTCGGCCGCTAAAAGCAGTTCAGCCGCGGCAGCGTAAGCGGGCAGGTGTGTCCCATAACCAGCGGGGATAATGCCAGAGAGACCCATCTCTCTGAGTCCGATCCTTCTTGCCGCCTCTGCTGCAAGGAATTCTCCGGCACCAGTACAGATAACCGGAAGGGGGAAGCTGAACCTGGAGCATACCTGAAGCATTGCCTCCATTATCGTAAGGATCTGCCTCTCCCTCAAATAGACCGCCATTAACGTTGCCCCGTGCATATCAACACTTTCGCTATCGGAGCATGCAAGCCTTGCCAGGCGGGCATGGGCGTGAGGCACATCGGCGGGGCGGCCGTCGCAAGTGGGAGCAGTGTAGGAGGAAGTCCCGACATCTCCGAGGATAAGGTGGCAGTCACCCATGGAAGAGAACCTTTCGTCTGCGACCCTGCACATGGACCCCCTCAATGGAACACGGTTTGTGAGAGTGTTCGGGTTGGACCTGATTGCCCCCGTATAAACCAGTTCCCCGTGAGCCAGCCTCTCGGTGTCGGTGCTGCCAACAGTGGCAGGAACTCCATCGATCAGGGGGATAATATCAGTAGTGGTGGTGCCGATATCCACCCACAACCCAGAGTCGAACTTCCGGGCCAGCCAGGATGCGGCAGCACGCCAGTTGGTCGCTGCGAAATGGACCGGGGATCCCAGAGCTTCTTCCAGGGGCTTCCACTCACCGCTTCCAGAGATGCACCATACCGTACTGGACGGGAAGGACCGCCGGAAAGAATCCAGAACAAAAAGAACTCCATCCCTTTTTGTTCGGAAGCAGTCACAGAGCTCAGCCGTCATGGTTACTGCCATTATGGCTTCTCCAGACAAATTGGACTCCATTGCAAGGATTTGCAACACTTGATCGAGTTCGTCCGGTCCTTTCCAGACTTCGAGGGGAATGCACCCTTTCCCGGCAGGGATGCCACCGGGACCCAGGGCGGCACACTTTGTCTGGACCCCACCAATGTCCCAGCCGATCACGGCTTTGTCAGAGAGATCCATCAATGGGACCATTCTTCCTGAAAGATATGGAAGGAACTGCTACCTTGTTCGGGAGGGAGTCCTCGACACAGGCGTCAAACAGGACCTTCCCCATGTTCCACGAGGCCTGTGCTCCGGCGACCGCGAGAGGGGTTGTCAACCTGGGGTTGACCTCAATGACTACAGGCCCCTTGTCGGTCATCACAAAATCTATCCCCGCAAATCCCATCAAACCTGGAATTGAAGACACCACCTTCTGTGCGAGAGATTCCATGTCTGACCACCTCCAGGACCCCCCTTTTGAGAAACGCGCCTCCTCGATCCCTGAGACACCTCCGTTATAGATGAAACGTTGCAAACCTGTACTGTTTATCCCCTTTGCGGTGGAGATGGAAATGTTCTGGATGTTGACAGATAGCAATCTTGCCTTCCCGCTTCTTCCGACCACCATGGAAAGGCTCATCGCTTCACCCTGGACCAGTGACTGTAAAAGCAGCACCAGCCTTTCGTTGTCCTTGCAGGTAAAGTAGTATTCGATATCTGAGCTTCCCTTAAAGAGGATACTACCCTCGCAACTCGTTCCCTGAAGGGGTTTGCCTGCAACAGGGTAACCAATCTCTTCAGCCGCAGCAAGCATGGCGCGCACCTCCCTGGCAACGCACCAGCGTGGAACAGGTATACCTGACCGGCCAAGGACAAACATAAGGAGGGCCTTGTTGGATGCAAGCTCAACCGCGCCCGTATCAGGACCAAGTAATTTGACGCCAGTCTCGGGGAGCAGACCGGAGATGCGCTCAGATATCCCGTCCGTTTCCGGAGCGATAAGGACTGCATATTCACTCCGGCGGCATTCGCTGATGAAAAGCTCCTCACCCTCCCCAGGGTTGACGGGAATGATCGTCCCGCCTCCCTTGTCAGAGGAAAGAGTAATATCTTTTCTCAATATAAGGGAAGGAAACAACCCATCCAGTGCCGAAAAAGCACTGAAGAGAACCGAGACCATCGAGAACCCCTCAAGCACTAGATCTTTTTGGAAAGATCCGGGACCTCCTCCCGAAACATACTCGAATATTACGATACTGCCCCGTTCCCGTTGCCGAAAGTGCATAATGATCACCATTTCCTGAGCATGTCAGGCAGTTTCCCCTTTTCAAAGGCTTCGAGGATCTCGCAGAAGAGCACGGCCACAGTTATATCAGCTGTTGTACCCGGGTTCAGTGAATTTCCCCGGTCACGCAAACGGGAATCGAACTCCAGGACCGCATCGCGCCACTTGTCGCTCCCGGCAACACCAGCCTGAAGGACGTGTCTGGCACCGGCCGAGACAGACTCCGATTCCCTCCTCCCCCTTTTGCGAGCGATCAGTGTATCGTGAAAAACGCTCAGAATGACAAGGAAGGTCTGGGTTACAGCGTCTCTTAAGGGGATACCCTCTGCTGATGCCTTCTTAAAAGACGGAATACCAAGGGTGAAGGTTATTTCGAAATCGGTCACATACTCCCTTGCGATCGAATCCCATGACGCTGCTTCGGCCATCGCCTCAAGCATTGTTATCCGGGGCGGATCACCGTTTACATCATACCTTTGCGAATCACCTAACCCCCCCGGCGACGCGATACGGATAGCCCTGTAAACTTCTTCGGCATCTTTTTCGGTAAGGGACCGTAATTCCACGGCAGCTTTATCTCTCAAACCTTCTGAGCCGCCCCCTACAGCGGCTTTGGCCAGGGGGGAGAGAAGAAGAATTATGCCGAGATTGGTGTTGGTTCCTGCGACCTCCCGGGTATCCTCAACGGCCTGCAGGACTGTCTCCCCTATCCTTTTCTTCCGGATACCGTAAAAAGCACGGCCCATGGCTGCGCTACTTGCCAGGAATTGTTCTGCGGCAACGTCGGAAAAAGGCCTGTCCCAGGTTACGTTCCCTGGCTTCAGGGCTGATATCTCCAGTTGACATGCAATCTGCGCCGCCCATGAGACATGTTCGGCACCTGTCATCCCTTCTTCACAACCTTTCCAGTCATATCCTCAAGGATATGATCAACAAGAATATCTCCTGCATCAATACCAGTAGCTTTCTGAAACCCCTTCCACCCGGGGATACCGTTCACTTCAAGCAGGAAATTCCTGCCATCAACCGTTCTGAGCAAGTCCACACCAAGATAATCGGCATCAAAAACCCCCGCGGCTCCCAGGGCGAGATCCAGCATCGCTCCGTCAGGCTCCACCTGGGCTACCTGGGCTCCCTGGGCAACGTTTGACTTCCAGTTCCTGCCCGTCCGACGCATTGCGCCTATGACCTTACCGTTCACAATGAAAAGCCTGTAATCCCTGTTGGCGTGCGGGAGGAATTCCTGAAGATAGAATATGTAATGCTGCTGCTCCAGGGCTGAGAAAACCCTGTAGGCAAGATCTGTATCAGAGACCCTGATCATCCCCCGCCCCTCCGAACCAAAAAGTGGCTTGACAACCACATCCCCACTCAGCTCTTCAAATGCCTCCATAGCATGGTCCAGTTTTTCGCAAGCCACGGTCGCCGGTACAGGAAGCCCTGCTTTTTCAAGAAGGCAGAGGGTGAACAGCTTGTCGACGGTCCTCTCTATGACAGCAGCGGAATTGATCACCCTCACACCCATGTCCTGCAATCTGTGAAGGGAGTCAACACGGTAGATAACCTGCTCAAGTGAGCCCCCCGGAAGAGACCTCACAAAAAGCATGTCGAGGGATCCCAGTTCAACCCCTCCCGACTCGATCAAAGGTGCTCCCGAAGGGGCACACCTTGAAACTATACGGGTCGACGGGAGGCAGGTCGCCTCTATACCGCGCCTGGCAAGAGAATCATGCAGGGAACGGACGTGCCAGCCATCACCCCTTCCAAGTATAGCTGCCCTTAAAGTCCCCATTCTTTTTTCAGCACCTGCGATGCCGGGGAACCCGCCCTGAAAACGCTCCCGGTGGATATGTTATTGATGGTCACTCTTGCGGGGCTGAAGAGAAGGGGGTCGATCCTGTAGAAATCCCCCTCGTATTTCCTGAAAAGTTCAGCAAAAGGAGAGCCAAAATCCTTCGAAGCTGACGAAGGCAGTTTCCCTATTACTTCCTCGATGGAGGCATCATCGGTCTCGACATGGTACCAGACATCACCCCCATACAGGACTGCGTCGTTAGTCCAGCCCATGGCCTCAAGAGTATTCTTCCCCACAGGCGCAAGAGGGGCAGTGCCCCATCCGCTCTTCACTGTCCCTATGTCAAAACCGCACTGATGCATCTTGTGCATCCCCGTCTCCACCACTCTTGCCACAACCTGGACCGAAGCGGTAATAGAGTTTGTATGGGCAGCAGCCAGCATCAGCGAGTCCGGCGATACTCCGCACTCCTCCGCCAGGCGATCGGTCACTTCTTCGGGCGGGAGCCCTTCACTCTCGAGGGTAAGCACAGCAACATCACTTTTCTCCGTGTGACCGATCTCCTTGATGATATCTTCCCTCCCCCGGAGTATTCGTCCCGGCCCCGAAGCCATCGCGAAATATTTTCCGGAGGATATCTGCCAACCCGCATACTGGGAAGCCATGCAGGCCAGTGAGGGCCTTATCACTGCAACACACAGTCCTGGCATGGAGAGTTCTTCCACGCTGTAGGGAACAAAGGAGACCTTTCCCAATCCGCTCATGCATATCTCCGCATAGATGCGTCCCGCCTCAAGGGACCCGGGAGAATTCACCCCGGCGTCAATTACCACGGCACCCTTCGAAGTGCGGACAACCTCAACATCAAGTTCGTCGGCCCTTGCCGCCATCTGGCGAACCAGGGCGGCGGCCCTTTCGTTAAGCGACCTCATGTTCAAGAATTTCTCCTTTCCCAAGCGATGTACAGTCACCAACCCAGCGAACGAACTCCCCACTTGTAATGCTATCGTCCACGGGGAGCCCCTGTTCGGCAAGGTATTTCATATAAAGCGGTATGAAGGAAGGTCTGTATCGACAGGTCTTCGCGAACGAAGGCAGAATGTCATCCACCCCACCAAGGGCGATTATCGAACCTCTCTTCATTCCCCCGCCAGCCCTTCTGGCCAGGCGCCCGCAGACAATTATGGTACCGGCCACCATTCTGGAGCCGCCAAATTCTGCCGCGTTGCCTCCTATTGCTATAAGTCCTCTTCTCATGGCATCGCCTGTTCTGCTACCCGTATTCCCGGCGATTACCACAACTCCTCCCTTCATTCCCCTGCTTTCACCGGGAAGGGCAGATGCGGTCATGTTGCCCGCGCTTCCTGACACATGCGCCAGGCCTCCGCTCATGCCGCAAAGGCACCAGTCAGGGATATCTCCTTCCACTCGCAGTTCTCCCCCTGACATCTCCTCACCGAGATGCATCCCGGGCGTACCCTTTATCAAAAGGATCCCGGTTTCCATCTTCTGCCCTATTCTTTTAACGTGGCGAAGGTTTCCTCCCACCACAAGGAAGTCGTCCCCCGAACGACTGATCCGGAAGATATCACCGATCTTTTGTTTCCTGTTGCCAACCAGTACAGGAAGGGACGCGATCTCCTTCTCGGATCTTCCCAGGACCGATCCGGGCGTCAGACAAGGGGCCTCTACGGGAAGTGTGTCCTCGATAAAACTTTCAAGGTATACCGACCTGTTTTCATTCATTGCCATCACCAGCCGACTTTTCCAGAATTTCATGAAGCCTGAAAAGATGATCGCCGAGAGACCCTCCGTAGTTCCCCGCGGTTATCTGCAGAATGCCTTCGATGCAGGCCGCCCTGATCCCTGTTCGCATAGCCTCTGCGACACCCTCGTCATCAAGGCCGTCGATGACTATTTCCAGCACCGAGTTCGAATCATCAGGCAAGGCGCTTTCGACAAGCCCTCTAAGGGTCGGACAGAAAGCCACGTTCGTTGAAGCTGGCAGGAAGGAATATCTTGACCCCACCTGGCTTCCGCTCCTTACTACTCCGCCGGGGAAGGGAAGGATAACTCCCTGGAGGCTCCCTATTGCGTCTACGGCGGCTTCGGCCGCCCTGAGCACAGAAGCGGCGTCCCTGCCTATAATTAGGAAGTTGCCTCCACCGACTCCTTTCTGCATACCGAAGGAGTCCGACACGAGGAACTCTCCTTCCATTACCGGGACTCTCCAGTACCGCTTTCCGTCAAGCATCTTGCTCACCTGGAAGGTGTCGCCGAAATAACGCAGACCGGCTCCAACAGGGACTCTCTCGGAACCCTCCAGTGCGTCGAAGCAGGCAGTGGTCGGGCATGTCATCACCGCCTGGCCGATCCTCCCGACCAGTTGTTTCCCCATGTTCTTTTTAGAGGGGGTAAAAAGGAGGACATGGACGCCGGGCCTTCCATCAGGAGTTTCGGAAGTGTCAAGATATCTCTCGATCCCGGCCTCGCAACCACACCCGATGACCGAAGTGGCAAAACCTGTCACGCTCCTGGCCGCAGCATCGAGCCAGCGACTGTTCTCTGCTGTAACACAGAACCTGGCGCCCCACATGCCGAAGGCTTCAGCGAATGTATCAACAATTTCGACACCGTTTATTCTCAAGGATCATTCCCCCATTCGTTATTGTTCAGCCTTCCAGACCGCCCCTTGCGATGCTGCTGCCGAGACTGTAATTTTCAGATCAGATTCACCCCCGAAAAGGCGACTTATTTCCCTGGCAAGAGCAAGGGCTGCCCTGTTACCATCAATGATCCCGTACACGGCCGGACCCCAGGAACTCTGGCCTGCTCCGGCAGCTCCAAGGTCTTTCATCGAGGAAATGATCCTGTCAGACAATGGAGAGGCAAAGCGTCCCGACTGAGCCGGAGCAAAGCAATCGCCGACCATTTTCTGTATCGATGTCACCGCTTCCCCGAAGGAATGCAGGTCCCCTTCCTCTAAAGCCGGAAGCAGTCTCATGAGAGTTTCCCTGCAGATCGCCCCGGAGATCTCCGGTGAAGGCTCAGGGAGAACCCTGAAGGCCTCAACCTCCCTCTCCCCACTCATCCTGGAACTGTATCGAGGTATAGCCACCACAAAAAACCAGTTACCAGGGATCTTTCTTTGATAAAGGAGTGGTGGGAGTTCGTCACCCCCACCTGTTTTCTTCCCCCCATCAATTACAAGGCCCCCGTGGTCGAAAAGGGCTATACCCGCACCGGACCTGCGCCCCCTTCCCATCATCGAGGCGATATCTCTTGTCTGGAAGGGTTTTTCATGAAGCAGGCTCAGAGCTTTGCCCACCGTCAGTGCCAGTTGCGTTCCCGAACCCAATCCGACATGGGGGGCAAATTCCGATCTGAGCACAAGGCGTGAGCGGATCCCTTCCTGGATTTTGGCCGCGGAATAGAATCTCTCCGCGAAAGAAGACATCCTCTCTTGTTCATCCCCCTCGGCCTCAAGCACCTTTGATTCCTCTGCTGTCAGGGTCATGCAGGGTTTTTCAAGGGAGACACCTATGCTCCCGAATATTCTTCCAAGACCTCCGTGGAGGTCCAGAAATCCAAGATGCAGACGAGAATGTGAAATGACTGTGCAGCGTCTCACGCTATCCCCCCAGTCCATTTCTCGATCAAAAGAAGGGCAAGCCTCTCTTCCTCTCCTCCTGTTCGCCTTGTCAGTTCGACGGCCCTGGCATACTCGGCGAGAAAGGGCTCCCGTCCTCTTATATCTACCCTCGTGGCAGCCACAAGGGCCTCCAGGATCGCATACCGGGCCCTGTTAAAACCGGAGAAAGGTCTGCGGTACTCTTCATGGACTATCCGGAAAATGCATTCACCTCTTTCACCCTCAAGAGATATTCTTTTAAGTTCCAGTTCGACCCAGCTGCAAGGGTCGGCGGGAACATGGCAGGGCACCCTGAAAGCGGGAAAAGAGCCAAGCTTGCGGTCCTTTGTTGCCGCATATACAAAGGGCAGTATCGAATCGGTTATACCGGCAACGGCGAATCCGTTACGGTTAAGGTTCTCCCATGTAAGAGAACTGCGGAAGGGACGTACCAGGACCGTTGCTGCATCCGTTCTTTCCATACCCATAGGTGCGAAATTATTCTCCCCGTCTGCGCTCCTGGTGGAAAAAATGGTCTCGATGATCATGACCTGGAGATATACCCCCAATCGAGAGGCTGATCCTGAACATAGCGTTTCCCAAGTTTCATGGCCGTCTCGGCCCTTTCCAGTTCCCGGCCGATGTAGAAAGCGTGGGCGGCATCGGCTATATCCAATTTATCCCATATCTCCTTTGCGGACCGGCCTGTCGCAAGGGTGTCACAGTTAAAGACCACTATCCCGGGGGTAGAGAGGAAGATCCGGTAGTTACTGTCACGGACGGATCTTTTCATCTCCTCGAGTTCCTCTGTTGAAAACTGCTTGTGTGGCAGGTCCCGCAGTGTTACAAGTCCCGCCTTGGCATGTTTTGGGAGGACTTTTGACTCTCGAGCCCAGAACATCAGCCTCCTGGCTCTGTCAAATTCCGAGACAGCTCCGGCTGCCCAGGAGACCACTGAAGTAGTCAGGACCGCTTCTATCGCAAGTTCGGAACATATGGCTGCCATCAGGGCGGTGATCCCCGTAGAATCAGCCTCCATTAATTCAGTCTGGTTGCCCGTTCCCATTAGCATTGGAGTATCGGGGTGTCGTTTGCGGAAAAGAATGTATCTCTCCAGTGATCCGACCAGTCCAAAGGGGAAGGGATCCAAAATCGGGTCAGCAAGATAGGGAACTCCCGAATTTTCCAGAAGTTCAATGTTCCTTTCAAGAGAATCCAGGCTCCTGTCCTGAAAATCGGGTATTACCACGACCCTGCATCCAAGATCAAGGATCGACTTCATGTTGCTGCCGTTGACACTTAGAAGAAGCTCAGCGCCTGCTTTGGCGGCACTCCTGAGGCTGCCTGGATCAAAGGTGTCTACACTGACCCTGAGACCCTCTTTGCGAAGAATATCGACTTTGGCTGCCACTCCGGGGAATTCTCCGGCGACGGGGCCGCCAAGGTCAATTATATCGGCCCCTTTCTCCCTGTATCGGGCTGCGGACAAGACAAGTTCTCCTTCGGATAGCAGGTGGGCATCGACTATCTCCGCAAGTATCGTAATGTCATACCCTTCAAGTGAAACCCTTTCACCCTCGAGTTCGAAAAAACCGGGAATGTCCTTCAGATGATCGGGCCCCCTTTTCACGGGAACTTCCCCCGCCCTCTCCTGCAGAACAGAGATCGGTCCCTGGCAAAGCCCGGGAATATAGACCGCATCGTAGTCACTGACGTCAGGGAGATGCCTGGATATCCAGCCACACTCCGCAAGGGCGGCGACGGTTATCGGCATGACATGTACATCGTATTCGAAGGGTGGCTCCATCCCCCTCAGCAGAGACCTGAGAGAAGGTGCCGCGATCTTTCCCGTCAGGAATAGATAGTGAGCCATTCTTCCAGCTGCTCCAATGTGGCCGCCACCCTGACAAGGGGGAAAGAGGAGAGTCGTTTGGCGTTTTCGAGGTCCACTTTCCTGGAACGAACAGGGAATTCCCTTCCCGCGGGGTCCACGGAGATGACCTCCGCCTCCAGGTCGGTAGGGAGAAACATGGAGGGGACAAGGGCCTTGCCTGCCTGTGCAAAAAGATTTGTAGGGAGAGTATCGGCTATTCCGTTGACGCACTTTGCCACAGTATTTGCAGTAGCAGGCGCCATTACCAGAAGGTCGAAACGCCCAAGGGCCATCTCGCCACAGGCAGGGGAACTGCCGGATCTGTCATACACTACCCTGACCCCGGAGTCCCTGACGATATCCATCAGCCTGTACATAGAGATCACTTCCTCACCGGAGCGCGACAGGAAGAAGGTAACGCCCCCCAACCGGAGAGCAAGCTCTATCGATCCCTTTAAAAAGTGCCCTGCCCCTGTCAGGCACCATGCTATCCTGCCGGGCTTTTTGTCCTTCAACTCTGCAGCCACTCCTGGAGCGTGATCTTTTCCACTGAGGGAACATCGTTCCTCAGTTCCTCCCTGATAGCTCCCATCGTGCCGGATCTTTCAGCGAATGCGTTGTGCTGGTGAATGCTCTCAAGATTTTCCTGCTTCACCATCACAAAGGTTTCGTCCGGAAGATCGGGATAAATATCTATCAGGTTCCTGAATACCTCCCTTACGACATCCTCGGTGAACATTGGTTTATGGTGAGCCTTGTTGACGATAAAGAATTCGTCGGACCGTTTAAGTAATTCATAAGTCTCGGAGCTCATCGAGGCCTCCAGAATATGCACAAGATGTTCGGCCCTGACCGGCCAGTCCCCGCCGATCAGCAGTGTCCCTCTCCCTCTCTGGTTATGGGAAGCCAGCGGGATAAGGCCAAGGATGCGTTCCGCCTCGCTGTCGCTGAAACCGTCCTCGACCAGTAGTTTTTTCGAGTGGCTCCTTACCATGTCCTGTGCACAGGGACAGACCGTCATCCCCTCCACTTCAACCCCGGTGACGGTCCTGACCTTTTCGCCGCTGCATGAGGCAATACCGATAAAGGTATAGATCTCCTCAACACTCCTGCCCGACAGCGGGGTCAATTTCTTGAGGGGATATTTTGCCCTTATGAAGACCTCGGCCCTCTCTGTTCGTTGGGTTGCGGCTATCTGCCTCGCAAGCCTCTCTGCCACTCCTTCTATCGTTGATGAGGGTTCAAGGCTGATCTCCTCGGTAAGCCTCTCCAGAACATCGCTGAACCTGGACATGTGTACTCCCGACTGCTTCTGATCAAGATAGGCAAACAGGTCCATGTCCGCGTAAAAAAGGGACTCGCGTCCATGATCTGTCATCCTGATTATCCTTTTCAGATTCGTAACGCCCACTCTGCTGAGGACAAGTGGGAAACTGGGGCTGCTCTGCTGAATATCCCTTTCCAGCTTGAACCGAAGGCTCTTCTCTACCTTCCTGATACCTGAAACATCCATTGATGCCGCAAGTTCCCCTATGCTCTTTGAAAAGCCCGGAGGAACAAGGTCCGAAGCGATCTCCGCAAGAGGCACAAGGGCAAACGGTCTTTCCGCAAGCCTTGAATGGGGGATGGTCAGGTTGTCCGTGCTGAGTGAAATAGAATCGTAAAGAAGAATGTCCACATCTATAGGTCTCGGCAGATTGCGGGAAGCGTCAACTCTTCCCATCCTCAATTCGATCGACTTCACGAACCTCAGCATTACCTGGGGTTCCATATCCGTTCGGAGCCTGCAGGCAAGATTGAGGAACGATGGCTGATCCTTTATGCCCTCGGGCTCTGTCTCGTAGAAGGACGAAACATCTTCGATATACGCCCTCCCCTGCAGATACTGCAGAGCCTGAAGAATGTTGCTCTGGCGGTCTCCGAGGTTGGCACCGAGAAGCAGGTAGACCGTGTGAAGGGACCTCTCCTCTATCGGCATGGGACCTCCTCTTCAAGGGGCAGGTAACAATCCTGCACGGGATAGTTGTCGAAAGAGACGGTGTAGTACCTACTGAAATGCTCCCTGATACTCTTTTCCACTGTAAAGTCGAACGGAGGAGCGACGTGGAGTGTTTTCCCGTGGGTCTCTCCTTCCGCTTTCCCGTTTTTGACAATGACCTCTCCCTCCTTGATAACCCACCTGGGGAGATCCATCTTTCTCCTGCACCCTTTACCTGACCGGCACTTGGGCACCCTGCGGCCGTCGTCCCCGGGGTGGAATATGGCCACATCACCGTCAGCACCTGGCCCGAGGTGCCCTTTCTTTGGAAGCCCGAGGACGCGGGCCGGAGCTGCACGGGTTATGGTAACGATCTCTCCAAGAGTGTATTCCCTCTCTATCTCCCCGAGAATTGTGCGCTTCCTGACGGATTCGGGAAGCGTTTCAAGTACCTCCATGCGGTAAGAACGGTCCATGAGCAATCTTATGACCTGGGGGTAGCAAAAGAAAGGACCAGCGTTAGGATGATCTGTCGTCAGGAAAACCCTCCATGGGTCCTTCGCCAGCAGAAAAAGCTCAAGGCCTGTAACCCACTGAAGAGCGTTAATCCTGTTCCTGGGACTGTATCTTATGGGGACTATCCCCCCGCCGGTCTCGTTCTCCTCGTCTCCACCAAACCACTTGTGACCTGTCATGGTCCCGAGGTTGTACTGGAAGGGGCCATCTGAGGTCATAGTCGTTGCAGGCCCGAAAACTATCTGTCCCACATCAAAGGTAACGTTGCTGTTCGCGTTGACAGCATCGGCCAGTTCCTGCGACCTGTTGGCGAACCTGCCTTTCTTGTCCTTCCCGTAACTCATGAACTGGAGATGGGTCAGGTGAAGTCTTCCGGAAGCTTCCCTGATGGATCTGAGTGTCTGTTCAGCGCTCTCGGTAGTCCCCAGGTTAAGGCCGTGAAGGTGAACCCCGTGGGGGAGGCCCAGGCTATCGGCCGCCCAGGTCAGGGTCTCGAGTATCTTGCCCGGAGTGATCCCGAAACCGAGAACTTCACTGTCCCAGCTTCCCGCATTTGACCTGGACGATTTCCAGTTCTCAACCCCGCCCGGGTTCACGACCTTTATCCCGTAACCTCTGACCGCTTTCAGGGTCCAGGCGATGAAGTCCCTGGCAAGTTCCTTTTCACCCCTTCCTATACAGTCGAAGAGGAATTCGTTGTTCCCCATAGTGATAAGCATTCCCTTGTCCAGGAAGGGCATATCTTCCAGCTCTTCGTGGGAATGCCTGGCGACCAGTGGGGCGCAGGCTGCCTCCATTACGGTCGTGTACCCCATCTCGGCGTACATGCAACCCGTCATGTAGGGCGTCGGCACAGTAAATCCAGCTCCTGAACGTCCTCCCTCGAGGCGGTCTCTCTTGTGGGAAGCATGTTCTTCCGGGCACATCTTTCGCCCGTGATTGACCTTGGCACCGGCTATATGGGAGTGCAGGTCCACTCCTCCGGGCATTACGTTCATCCCTGCCGCGTCTATGATCATTGCTCCGCTTTTGTCCGCTTCCTCCGGCGAAACCACCGAACCGTTCCTGATCCAGACGTCCCGGACCTCCCCGTCCATTCCGTTGGCAGGGTCGTAAACACGCCCGCCTATTATCCCTAAAGTTTTGTCTCTCATCTTCTCACTTCCTCCAGAAGACGGTCGAAGATCTCCTCATCGGTCGGACGCTGTCTCTCCCGGAATGCCCTTGTCCTTATCGGCACTCCGTCCATTCTGTAATAGGTCCCCTCGGCGTCAACCCCGTACTGTGCCCCGGGCAGGTACACCGTCGCGCCTTGCGCCGTGAGAGGGAACACAGGATCGATTACAATGTGTGGTATTGAATCAAGCCATGCTGCTGCCTCGGCGGGGAAATGCGCCTTGGGGTCGGAGGCAACTATAAGCGCGGCGTCAGCCTCGTGTCTTGCCAGCATGTCCACGGCGGTAAACTCACCGGGGCCATATACAGGAACACCTCCCGCCAGACTTGTGGCGAAAGGATACCCTGTCTGCCAGGTAAGAACAGCATCTGCACCTGCAACATTTCCGTGACCCCTCATTGCTATCACCGAAAACCGTGTGTGAGCGTTCAGATCCCGTACAAGGCTGAAGTACTGCCCAACGTTAAGGTCCTTCCCTCTGGTCATTGTAAGCCCCATTCCGAAGAAGGCGACCCCGTAGCGGCAGCCTTTCATCTCTTCTGCAAGGGAGACCAGTTCCTCGCGGGGTATTCCGCCAACTTCTCCGGCATCCATTCTTTTGCCCTGGACAAGAGCACGGAGGGCAGAAAGTACTTCGTAATCGTAACCCTGCTTCACCCTCAGGAAACGGTCAACAGCCTTGGCGCTGGGGGTCTCTCTCACATCCACCAGAACTGCCCGGCGTCCCTTCCTGCCTTCGGGGACGAACCTGCCCTTCGGCATCAGTGAGTATCTTGTGAAATGGCGGCTGTGGGCAACCATGGGGTTGCATCCCCAGAAAAGGAGAAGGTCAGCCCTGTTCATGGCCTCTCCCAGGCTGCATGTCGGCTCCCCGAAGGTCTGCATTGCTATCCCTGTCGGGCCATGACATACCGAAGAGGTCGTGTCGATGACGGCACCGATGCTGTCCGCAAGGGTCACGCACTTTCTCTGCGCCTCTGATGCGGTTGAGCTCAATCCGTAAAAAAGCGGGCTTCTGGCATTCCTCAATATTGAGGCGGCTTCGCCGATCGCTTTCTCCCAGGAAACGGGTTCACCCCTGAGGGTGGGAGAAACCGGGGAAGGATCATACTCCTCCATGTGTCCCTTGCCGTTCGCACAGGCACCTTTAATCTCAATGGTCCCGTCATCCTTCGAAGAGACCCTGATGTCGTCGCAGAGGCACCCGCAGAAGGTGCACACGACGCTGTCCACGTTCTTCATTCCGGGGCCACCTCCACCTGGATCCCCTTGAAAGAGGGCATCCCGCACCCTCCCGTATCGGTTCCTACAAGTTTGTTCGCGACAGGTCCCATGGGAATGAAAACCATATCGGCAGGCAAGCCCGGGTCCGACTCTGACCGGACCGAGATCTCTCCGCTCTCGGTCCTTAGACGCAGGGTGCACCCCGCTTCGACCCCCATGCTTTTGAACATCTCCGGGTGCATCACTGCCACCGATACTGCCCGGGCATAAAGATCACCGGTCTTTCCCAGGTGCATACCTTTGGTCTGTGCCTGGGTTCGTCCGGTAATAAGAACACAATTCCGGGAGTTCTCCTTTTCAGTCATCTCTTCATTTTCCCCCTTCGCAAGGCACGACAAGCTCCGCATAGACCCTGTCGGCCTCCTTCGCGAGACGGTCCAGACATTCAACCTCTTCCGGTGCAGAGGAAAAAACCGTGCACACAGGATCACCCGGTTGAAACACATCGCCTGTCCATGGAACATCCCTTCGTCCTGATTCAATCCAGGGAAGGGTATCAGGAGCATTGCATCTCTTGGCGGCATAAACTACGCCTTTAGCACGAAATGTGCCTTCTTTAAAGGGTTCAAACCTGTTTTTCCCTAATCTCTCTCCCCGGCAGGCAGCCAGATGGAGCGAAAAAAGATCGCTTTTGGATCTGAAAAGCTCCATCGATCCGGAATATCTCGGATTCACCTCTATCACGTACACCGAACCGTCCGGCCCCAGGATCATGTCTATCCCGTTGAAACCCCTCAGACCAAGCTTGTCCGAAATGATCTCCGCATAACTTTCCGCCTTTGCGTAAAAACGTACCGCAATTTCATGACAACAGGGCACAGGCGTGATGTTCCCGCACCATTTGAAAGCGTTTCCCCCAAGAAAGGAGATGCCTGTCAACTGTTCAGTGAAACCAAGTATCAGGACCCTATCCTCAAAGGCTATGAAGGAGACCGAGACCGGCCTCCCGGGGAGATACCTCTGAAGTATCTCCCCGCTTTCGAGCCTTTCCCCCCGGTATTCAAAGACACCCGCCCCCCCGCCGGACAGGACTCTTTTCCTGAGCCAGCAGGGCCCATCGCCGGGGGAAAAAAGAACTTTCGCTGCCCCCTCTTCCTCTCCCGGGTAAAGAGTTTCGGGGAATGGAATGGATTCCTCGAGACACAGGGAAGATAAACTCCCAGGGTCCCTCGCTTGTTGAAGGACACGGGCACTGTTGCCTGCCAACAGGCGCCCATGACCAAGGGCCTCCACCAGTTGGGGACGGTTCTCCAATCCCCCGCCGTAGACAAGGATCCCACCTCCGGCCCTGCCTTCACAGGCCGTCAGTATCGCCTCGTCAGAAAAAGGCAGTCCAAGCCGCCGCCTGGTGGAGATATTCTCAACTGAAGGTGGATGATCCCTGTCACCAAAGGCATCAACAGCCGTGATCCTGCGAAAACCCGAACCGCACGCCAGATCGGCCAGCCCGCGGCTGCTGAAAGCGACTATCAATAAATCTCTGTCAATCTTTGTTGAACTCCTTTACCACCTGGTAAACCTCGGCGGCATCCAGGACCAGTTCATTACTCTCAAAGAGTCTGGCAATGCAGCTGCGCTGAACTTTCATCTTGAGCCCGCCGATGGCTATGGGTCCGAACACCAGTTGACCATCGATGTCCTTGCCATCCCAGTGGGGCTTTATATTCTCAATTCCCGATGGAGGAACGGCATTGAGGTCTCCAAGGGCCTTTAAGGTCTCGTGCCCCTTCCATACTGATTCAGGAAGAAGCATCTTCCCGGCCGCGCCGGTCGAGAGGACAACGACCGCTCCCTCAAGAACCTTCCGGACCGACGCATCATCCCCCGATTCCGCCGGTTCGGCCTCAACGCCGAACTTCTCTTTTAACAGGGCACAGGCATCCTTTGCCCTGTCCATCTTCCTGGAAGTCAGTGTGACGTTCGCTCCCTCTCCTGCAAAGAACAGGGCGGAACGAAGCCCCACCGGACCTGTTCCTGCAAGTACCACCACTTTTTTGCCCTTGACGTCTACCGCGCCTGCAAGTTTTGCCACGGCTGCGGCAGCAGTGGTGTTACAGCCGTTTGAATCAAGCATCGCGGAATTCCTCAAAGGGCCAAAGAATGCCCCCTTGACAGCATCAAGGACCGCCTCTCCCGCGGATACATCCGAACCTCCCACGAATACGGCGCTGTTCTTCAGTGCGTCCCCTCCCCTTGTGAACATTACCCCGTGGACAAGAGGTACCGCCGTTTCAGGAGTGACGGAACCATGCTGAAGTAAAATGTCGGCCCCACCGTCATAGGCAGTTACCGCGTCAAAAACACTTGGCTGCGGGTCCGTATCAAGTTGAAGCAGTATTTTTTTCAATCTGTTCACTCTCCCTTCAGAAGATCTCTTCCCTTCTCGGTGAGAAAAATATCCCGCTTAGAAAAGACCAGACCACAGACAGTTATCGGCCCGCCACTCATGCAGGCCAGTTCCACCGCTGCTTTCAGACTTTTGAAAGATATCGCGTTATCATGGCCAAGTTTATTCAGCGAAGCTTCCAGGTCGTCATATTCTGCCTTGGAGGAAACCAGGTCCCCATTCGCTCCTGAAATGACCTTGACCCGGATCTCTACGAGTTCATTTTCCTTTCCTTCGGGGAACACCTTGACCGTGGTATGCTTCAGGGGGGTGAACGGGAAGTGCTCAGGCTCCAATACCCTCATACCCAGAGTGTCGAGTTCCAGGGCTAGAAAAGCACCAAGTTCCTCCAGGCATGATCGGGGAGCATCGATGAAAAAAACGAACTCGCTTCTACCCTTCTTTGTGATCGCCGGGATAGCATGGACGCTTGAGGCACCCCTGTCCATCAACCCTTCGATCAGGTAAGGAAGCCCTTCTCCTGTTATGTTGTCCACATTGACGACAAGAAGCAAGACCCTCACCTCCCGTTACGCGAATTTTACAGAAAGGGGGCCCAAATGGGCCCCCTTTTGTCATTATACGTGATTAAAGTTCTGTAACGTCCTCCATGTCCTTCATGAGGCGTATCGCGAGATTCGCGACACTGCGGGCGCTTTCCTTTGCTCCAGGGATAGCGTTGGTGATACAGGCGCCCTTCTCGGCACACTTTCCAGCATCCTTGGGGCTCATTTTCCCGGAAACCGCAGCGACCGCTGCAGGGATGACTATGTTTACAGTGCAGCAGCCCACGTACATCAGTTCCTGGGCAGCAACGGAGGCGACCGTAACAGGGATGCCCCACTCGGACTTCTGGTTCAGGACCACGTCGGGAGCCACCTTGTGAGAGAGCCCCTCGATCTTGAACTCCTTGCCGTCGACAGTAACTACCGCGTCGATGTCGGCATCGAAGCCCCAGTAGGTTTCGGCGAAGGGGTGGCTTCTACGGGCTCCGCCCTTGAGTTTGGTGAACTCCAGGGTGATCTTCTTGCCGAACATGCCTCCCAGCATCATGCCGGTGCGCTGTTCAACCTTCACTTTACGCTTGTTGTCTATCTCCATGCAGATGTCCTCAAGTGACTTGCCTGCCTGGAGACCGTCCCAGGTGTACTTGGCAAGACGGAAGTCCAGGTTGTTCCTGATCCCCTGGGTTGCCTTTATAACCGCGGCAGTCACAGGACCGCGCATAACCTGCTCGGCCTTGTGGGCAACCATGTTCGCGGAAGCGGCGGAAATTTCGGGATCGAGCCATTCGTTGAGCTTCATGTCGTGGATCATGTCGGCAGCAGCTTCGACATCGCCTTCGGTCTCGATGAGCTTCATGGCAGCGACCACGCAGTCGCTAACAAGGTGAGCAAGAGGAGGATTGACGGGGCCGGCCCCGAAGCCTGCTCCGATCATGGGACCTTCCTGGAAGCACGCCATCATCTCGTTGAAGGTCATCATGCCTACGACTGTCGGTGCGCCGACATCCTTGAGGATCATTCCCAGGTCGCCGATAAGCGCGGCAGTGTCAAATTCCTTTCCGGTACCGCGCATGTGCAATTTCTCGGGAAGACCCGCAGCCTGGACGGCTCCCTTCCCCACCAGGTAACCGGTCCCCTGTACGAAGAATTCGCCGAAGTCCTGGCCTATCATTCCGTCGGGGTTGATGATCTCGAGGATAGCGGCGGCAGCGATAGCCGCGGAGAGCCACGGGTTGGGGTTGATCCCCACGCCCTGGTAAGCCTTGAACATGGCATCGACTCCGACCTTGGTGCCCTTCATGGCCAGATCGTGGTAGATCATATCCTCGCCGAGCACACTGTGCCCATATATGGCTCCACCCGCGACGAAAGGAGGAACTACCGCTCCGCTGAAGCGGCAGATCTCACCCTTTTCTATGGCATCATAAATTGCCTTGACAGCCGGGAAACCGGAGATCTTGTTGGTAAGTTTGGATGTAGGGATGGCCTGGACTCCGGCCCTGCTTGCCCCTGCCTTCATCCTTGCGAGGGATCCCAGTTTTCTGTTCCCTGCAGGCACTCCGGCCCTGGAGGCCGTTCCGGCGAGGTTCAGGAAAACAGCCACGATAAGGGCAGCATTGGCCGCATCGGCACCTGCATCCTTTGCTGCCTTTATGCCTGCTTCCACTATCATGTCGACGGGGAGATTATCCATGTTGGCGTCGGACAGTTTCGTGCTTCGCCCCAGAAGGATCTCCTTGACCATTACGTTAGCCGCGCTGTAGACGGCAAGGTTGAGCATTCCATGTCCCTTGGTGATCGCTTCGAGACGGTCACTGGTTTCATTTTCCACGAATGTGTTGGCCGCCGCGATAGCAGAAAAGAGTTCCTTGTGCATTTCGTGCACCTCCTGTAATTATGTTTGTTCACTGAAAAAGGTTTCGGCCTGATCCAGGTCTCACCGTTGCCGATGTCGTTGCTCACCCCCCTTCACCTTGGAAACAGCCATCTGTCTCCGTGAAAGAACACCAGAGCCAAAGGCGGTCATTTAATCTCCCAGGCCAAAAGATGAGGGCTGTGTAGGGCGAGAGATCTTGCAAAAGATACTGCAAGGGAAGAGGACCGGAGAGCCCGGGCTCTTCCCTACGAGCCGATCAACTGGTCTTGCTTTTGCAGGATCCTACGTGTTCGTGTTCGTGTTGGTGAACATGAGGATGAGAATGGTCATGATGGTGATGTTTATGCTCATGATCCCCATGGGTCTCACCGCAATGGTCCTCCTCGGGAATGTGGGGGAAGGGGAAAAGGAACTCCCCCAGAAGAACACCCTGAAGGACGTTCGCCAGGTCGGAATCCTTGTCGCCTAGCCCGTAACCCGTCCTTTCGACTACCCCCGGGGGGATGGTGCCGAAACTGTCGACAAATGTCTTCAGCAGAACTGCTCCGGTCGGGGTAGTGCGTTCCATCGGCTGCCCACGAGAGAATACGGGAATGCCTTCAAGGAGTTTCATTGTCGCTGGTGCCGGTACGGGAAGTTCTCCATGGGCGCATTTAACTGTTCCCGAGCCGACGTTAACCGGCGAGGATATGACCAGTCCCGGGTCAAGGACATCCATCAGGATGCATGAACCTACTATATCGACTATGGAATCCACCGCACCGACCTCGTGGAAATGAACGCTTTCAGGGGGCATTCCATGGACCGCGCCTTCAGCCTCCGCAAGCAGCCGGAAAGCGGTTTCAGCCTTATGGGATACTGCCGGGGTGATGTCGCTCTTTTCGATTACCTCCAGCACTTCTTTCAATCCCCTGTGGCAATGCTTCTCGTCGCATCTGACACTGACATCGACTCCGCTTATGCCGCCTTTTTTGCTTCTGGAGGCTTCCACAACGTAGCCTTCAAGGGCAAGCCCCTTCAGGAAAGGGTAAATGTCTTCCTTCCCCAGAAGGTCCAGAAGAAGCCCAAGCATCATGTCGCCACTGATACCAGAAAAGCAATTTAAATAAAGGGTCTTCTTCATCTGGATTCTCCTTCCGGCCTCTCTGGGTTTTTCTTTCTTATGATCAGCGCAGCTGTGTAACCAGCTCCTATCCCGTTGTCAATATTTACGACCGACACCCCTAGAGCGCAGGAATTCAGCATCGTCAGCAGAGGGCCGATACCTTGCAGGGCCGCCCCATACCCGACACTTGTGGGAACTGCAACAACTGGACAGCTTGTTATCCCGGCAACAACACCTGGAAGCGCGCCGTCCATCCCCGCCACAGCCACGACCACGTCAGCCTCAAAGAGGAGGTCCAGATGTGCCAAAAGCCTGTGAAGACCGGCAACTCCAACATCAAAAAGCCTGTTGACCTCGCAACCCATGATCTCGGCCGTCACAGCGGCCTCTTCTGCAACAGGCACATCACTGCTTCCACCTGTCACGACCAGAAGAAGGCCCTGGCGCGGATCATTTCTGTCGGGCCAGAGTCTGCCCATTCGGGGTTTGGGGAGGTATTCAAGTTCAGGCAAAACAGGGGAAATGAGCTGGTGCTGCTCACGGGACATACGGGAGAAAAGGGCCTTGCCAGGATGTTCAGCAAGAGTTTCCGCTATCCTCTGGAGTTGATCAGGCGATTTACCCGGACAATAGACGATCTCAGGAAAACCGTTTCTCAAGGCACGGTGGGTATCTAGCTTGACCTCGCCAAGGTCACGAAAAGGCAGACCCTTGAGGGATCTGACAAAGCTGTCTACGGAGATCTCTTCTCTCCTGAGCTTGTCGGCCAACAGGCGGAGTTCTCGTTCATCCATAAAAATCAAGGCTCCATTCCAGCCGGGAGGTGGGAGGTGAAAATGCTGACATCTTCCGCCTCTT